>RCNG010000511.1_pt1 | contig 24348 bp, 15 predicted proteins | sample 2041371 | NCBI WGS metagenome assembly RCNG01 (sample SAMN09708227, study PRJNA481090) | Marine sediment metagenome, whole genome shotgun sequencing project. | biome: marine sediment; feature: ocean; material: sediment; isolation source: Sewage treatment plant 1 marine sediment (STP1) ... | reverse complement strand
CGCAACAGCCATTAGCATGCCTGTCATAGCAGCTTACAAAGTGATTGACGTAGCAGATGGTGGTTCTATTTCCGGTAAAGTAAACTTCACCGGTAAAGACAAGGCCCCTCAGATTTATAAAGTGGTCAAAGATACTGATACCTGTGGTATTGAAAATCGGAAAATTGATTATGTTGACGTCAAAGACGGGGCATTAAGAAATGTGGTGGTTTATCTGGACAAAGTTAAATCCGGGAAAAAATTCGACAAAATCGAAGCTAATATTGATCAGAAGGGCTGTGCTTTTATTCCGTTTATGAGCGTGATGACTAATGACACAACTTTTCAGGCAACCAACTCTGATCCGGTTTTGCATAATATCCATACCTATGAAATCATGGGTCGTGCTAAAAAGACCGTTATGAATGTCAGCCAGCCAAAGCAGGGTTCTGTCACCAAGAAAAAAGTCAAGTTAAAGCGTGGTGCCGGTATGAAAATAGAATGCGATGCACATGATTTTATGCATGGTTTTGTTTTTGTCGCCAAAAATCCTTATTACGCCGTTGTTGCTGAAGATGGTAGCTACACTATTAACGATATTCCAGCAGGTAAATACAAAGTTAAAGCCTGGCATGGTACATTGGGTGAACAAAAAGGCAACGCTGAAGTCACTGGCGGCGGCACAGCAACTGTCGATTTTACGTTTAAAGGGAAGTAATTAACTGCAGAACTGCGGATGTAATGAATTCGTGCTGGTGAGTCTGCTACACCGCTCAGGGGACGCTGTAAATACATCCCTGTAAGCTTCAATGCGGCATCCATGCCGCATAGACCCCTGAGTGGTGTAGCAGACTCACCAGCACTACCTGGGTCATGTGTTTTTTGTTGTGAGTTTTTTAAACCTATAAATAAAACTGAAGTGGCACGAATTCAAATTAAAATGCTGTGCAAACCCAAGCTAAGATGCTGAACAATTACCCACTATGAACAAAACGAGCAAAAACAAGTATAAATTAACTATCCCCGACTATGTCATCCTGTCCGGTGCTGTGGTTAATGTCATTGTCATCACGACCCTGTTTATTTTCTGGTTGATTTATAGCTAAAGGGCACTAACACTATGCAATACAGCAATACTGCAAGCGATATTGGCAGTCAAACAGATGATACTTCTGCATCCCAATTAGATACTGCTTATCGTTCAATCCTGGTGGCGGTTGATTCATCGGATCATTCCAATCGCGCAACAGAGGATGCCATTGAACTGGGTATTTTATATCAGTCTGTTGTTTCGGCTTCTCATGTTTATGCTGCGCAAATGCATGATATGCGTTTCAAACAAATGGAAGGCGGTTTGCCGGAACAATTCAAAGAAGAAGATGAGCTGGAACGTCAGAGAGATATACATGATTCACTGATCAGCAAAGGCCTGTCCATTATTACCGACTCCTATCTTGTTCAGGCCGAAAGCGCCTGCGACAGAGCTGGATTATCATTCCAAGGCCGATCACTGGAAGGTAAAAACTATAAAGCACTGGTCAATGAAGCTAATAACGGTAAGTATAAACTGCTGGTTATGGGCTCCTTGGGACTGGGCGCTATCCAAGGTAGTACTATTGGTACGGTTTGCGAACGTGTAGTGCGCAGAAGTTGTATCGATACTCTGGTTATCAAGCAACCTGAGCGAAGCATTAAAGACGGTCCTCTTGTTGCTGCGATTGATGGCTCCAGACAATCTTATGCAGGACTTATTACGGCATTTAACCTGGCCAAACAATGGCATATTCCTGTACAGGTCGTTTCAGCTTTCGATCCCTATTATCACTATGTGGCATTTAATCGTATTGCCGGTGTATTAAGTGATGAAGCGGGTAAGGTGTTTCGTTTTAAAGAACAGGAACAATTGCATGAAGAAATTATTGATGATGGTCTGGCTAAAATTTATCAGGGACATTTGGAAGTTGCCGAACAACTGGCAGAAGATTATGCTCTTGAAATAGAAACTCATTTGCTGACCGGTAAGCCCCACCATGTCATTGAACAATACATCGATAAGGTCAATGCCAGTTTATTAATTGTTGGTAAAACGGGTATCCACTGTGATGAAGATCTGGATATTGGCGGCAATAGTGAAAATTTGTTACGCAATTCAAGCTGTGCCCTGTTATTAACCCAGCGTGAATTTACTCCACGAATTGAACTGCTCGCAGAAACTACGACAACCTGGTCAACCCAGGCTGAACAGGCCATGCAGCATATTCCTCCATTTGTGCAAAACATGGCCAGAGCTGCCATATTACGCTATGCCCAGACAGAAGGTCATACGGTTATCACTGCCAGCATTGTCGAACAGGCCACGAAAAATATGTGTCCTGCCGGTATGAAGAATCTGGATGATCTGGTTGATGCCGCTACCACTGCCAAACAGGCAAAAAAGGCCAAATCTGTACCCGGCGCATTTAACATGGACTGGTCAGATGAAGCAGAACTTTTACTGCAGCAGGTGAGCGATATAACCTTACGTCATAACACTAAAATGCGTTCTGAAAAGAGAGCTCTGAGCGAAAATTCCACACTGGTGGAAGTCGAACATATTTTGCCTTTTGTGGTCAATCCGCAACTGAAAAAACAGCCTGCCCAGCAATCTGCGAATCCATCAGAGATTACATCTGACACGCAAGCCATGGCAGCCAAATGTCCTTTTTCCAGCAAGGGAAACAGGAGTGTAGAACTTACGGAAAGCGATTTACCCTGGCATAGTGATGCTCTGGCGCGTCTGGAAAAAATACCCGAAGGCACCAGCCGCAGCATGACCCAAAAAGCAACCAATGCTATAGCACAGCAACAGGGTATCAGTGAAATCAACCTTGAATTTTTGGAACAAATTCTCAGTGTTTTCGCTTCCGGTTCAAAAAGTGTCACCACGACCCTGCCCTGGCATAGTGATGCAAAAGCAGCTATAGCCAAAGCTCCGGCAATGGTACAGGGGATGCTGGCAAAAGAAATCGAAGCTTATGCAAAACGGGAAAACCTGACTGAAGTGGATCGCCTGACGGTTGATAAAGTCAAAAACAAATGGACGGATGAAGGCAGTTTTCATCTGGATGCCAATGATCCCAGAAATACCCACAACAAGCAGCAGTAGAGACAGCCGTACTAATGGACCTTTTTTCTCAGCAACTTTCTCAGCAACTTTCTCATCAACAACAGAACGATCTTTATCTGCTGGCCATTAATGTGACCAAACGCTGCAACCTCGCCTGCGCCCATTGTTATCTTGATGCGGATACCTTAAAAAACGGTCAGGCCGATGAATTGACTAGTACTGAAGTCAATTCCCTGTTGGATGAGGTAGCCAGCAGGGGCAGGGAAACCATGGTTGTACTAACAGGCGGTGAACCATTGGCCCGAACCGATTTGGAAGCAATGATCCAGCATGGAGCCGATCTAGGATTATCTATGGTGGTTGGCACCAATGGCACATTACTCACCTCCAGACGGGTGGCTTCGCTGCAAGCAGCGGGGGCGTTAGGTGTCGGGATCAGCGTTGACTCATTACACCAGGAGCAGCATGATAAATTCCGCGGTCTGAAGGGCAGCTGGCAGAAAACCTTTCAGGGGATTCAGCATTGTCGTACCCGGGGCTTATCATTCCAGATTCATTTTACTGTGACCAAGGACAATTATACCGAGTTAAACGACATTATCCGTTTTGCCCATGAAAATGGTGCCCGGGTTCTAAATCTGTTCTTTTTGATCTGCACTGGCCGGGCTGAATCCGCCTCTGATATCAGCCCGGATCAATACGAGCAGGTATTGACCGAGACAATACAGGCACAGTCCGATTATCCGGATATGATCATTCGTCCTCGCTGTGCTCCCCATTTTAAACGCATTGCCCACCAGCTTAATCCCAATTCAGCCATCACCAGGGTAAGCGGTTTTGATGGTGACGGCTGTATTGCCGGTACCCATTATTGCCGTGTTGCACCCAATGGCGACGTAACGGCCTGTCCCTATATTGACACACCATCGGGCAATATTCGCCAGCAGAGCTTTCTCTCGGTCTGGGATCAGGCTGCGGAATTTCAGTCTTTGAGAAACCCTGAACTCAATGGTGCCTGCGGGGAATGTGAGTATCAAAAGCTGTGCGGTGGCTGTCGTGCCCGCCCTCTTGCTATGGGGGGCAATTTGATGGATTCTGATCCTTATTGTTCTTACGTCCCGGAAGGCGGAGCCATTATAGAACCTTTTCAGGAAATCACTGACAATTCTATTCAATGGCATGAAGAGGCCAGCAAACGGCTGGCCAGAATCCCCGGATTTTTGCAAAAAATGATCAAGAAACGGGCTGAAGCCTATGTCACTGAATTAGGTGAAACTGTGGTCAGGGCAGAACACCTGTCCAACCTGGCCAGCAAACGCTTTGGTCAGACTCTGCCCTTCTCTAAACCCGATCTAAAACCCGATCTAAAACCAGAGATAAAACCAGAACTAAAACAAGGGTTAAAACCGGATTGCCTTTCTACTGTACTAAAGGAATCAATAAAAAATCCCGGCAAAGCAGGCGGGACTCAATAACTGTGTCCCGGCTTGAATCTCTTCCATCAAACAGTGGATATGATCTGGATGTGCTGGTCGTTGGCGGTGGTATATCCGGCCTTGCTACTGCCTGGTGGCTGGCTCAAAGCGGTTTAACTGTCCAGGTCTGGGAACAATCCGCTCGTGCTGGCGGAAAAATAAAAACTGACCGTATAGACGGGTTTCAAACCGAACAGGCCGCTTCCATGATTATGAATTTCAAACCGGAAGTTGATCAGTTTTTCAGGCAATCCGGTCTGCAGCAGCAACAAGCAGCACGTCTGTTAAAATCTGAAAGTAAACGTTATTTGATTCACAAGGGTCATCTCCAGGCCCTGCCCATGACCATTACGCGCTTGTTTTTTTCACCCTTGTGGAGCCATTCCGGCAAGTTTCGCCTGCTGATGGAACCCTTTATTGCCAAAGGCCATAAAAATAATGAAACGGTGAGTGAGTTTGTTACCCGGCGCTTTGGTCACGAGTTTCTGGAAAAAGCCATGGAACCTTTTATTTCCGGTACCCTGGCATCGGATCCGGACCTGGCCTGCGCGCAACATGTGCTGCCAAGATTAACCGCACTTGAACAGCGCTTTGGCAGTATTACTGCCGGTATTGTTGCACACAGGATAATGGGTAAACGTACTGCCCGCAATCCGGAAAGTTTCTCATTCAATGGCGGAATGAAAACATTGACCCAACAGCTTGCTAACGATCCCGCGCTTGGTTTTCAGGCTAACTACGGGGTGCAAAAAATCATTCGCCATGGCCACTATAACTGGGAAGTCCAGGCTCATACTCCGGAAGGTGATATTCAGCGTACAGCTCGACATGTGGTTCTATCCAGCCCGGCTGAGGCGGCGTCCCGGTTACTCAAGCCACTGAACTATCGGCTCAGTCAATTATTGTCAAGCATTGAATATGTCCCTTTGTCGGTAGTCCATATTGGTCTTGAACGCTCAGCCATTAAACATCCTCTGGACAGTGCCGGCTTTCTTGTGCCCAGACAGGAAAAAATGGCCATAAATGGTAATCTGTGGATGAGCTCATTATTTACTGACAGAGCACCTCATGACAAGGTCTTATTATCCAGTTATCTGGGTGGCTCACGTCACCCTTCTGCCATCGAATTGTCAACACAGGATAGTGTGGATCGGGTATTACAGGACCTTGCCCCCTTATTAGGCATTGATTCGACTCCGGTTATGGGCCGGGTTGATAAACACCATAAGGCTCTGCCTTTGTATCATGGTGATTATCATCATAAGCTCAAGGCCATTGAATACGAACTGCAGACTTTGGCAGGAATGCATCTGCAGGCAAATTATAAAGGCGGAGTTTCGGTAAGAGATCGCATTGCGGCCGGCAAGAAGGCTGCCGCTGACATTGTTGCTCAGTTACCAGCGCAAAACGATAGCATTCAGCGAGCTGGTTTTACCCGTTTACTTATCGAAAAGCCTGCCTGATGAGCCTTAGCAATTTAAAAAAAGCTGACTTAGAAAGAGACTATGACGCTGCATCAGTAGATTTTTCTTCAGATGCTCCGGACACAGCCGAATTTCAAGCAACGACATTCAAGCCACTGCGTTTTATCATGATTATTTTGCTTATCATTGTCTTCATTTCCCAGGCTATTAAATGGTATAGTCATTCTGTAACCTTACCGCGTTTTTGTGCCGATCCCGAACTTGCCCTGCACCATCTGGAACAAATTGTCAGCCAACGCACACCAGCAGGAAACGCTTCCAGAAGACCTTATATTATTGCCGCTAAATTAATTTATCTTGTCCCGCAACAGGCCAATGAACCTGTTAAAGACTATATTCATCGCGTTCGGTCAAACCTGAATCAACGGTGCAGGCAATGAGCCATGCACTGAATCCGGCAGGACATTTTTTTCCAGGAAAATCACAGTCATTTATCTGGCATTTTCTCCTGTTTTTGGTACCGGTTTCCATTGTTCTGATCCTGGGTATCAGTCTGCACTACTCATTCCATATAAAGACCCATCTGGAAACATTGCAAAAAACTGGACTTACTTAATGTCCGTCTTGCCCAGTTAACAGTAAACAATGTATTACAGGACATTGTCTCAGACATTAAATATCTCCAGGAACACAATCAGTTGCGCAATGGCTTTATTAATACTCCTGGAGCCAGGAAAATCCTTGAAGAAGACTTTTTAAGTTTCAGTCGGAACCGAAAAATTTATGATCAAATCCGTTATCTAAACCTTGAAGGCAAGGAAATCGTCCGAATCAATTATAATAATGGTCAACCCATTACCATATTGGAGCAGGATTTACAAACCAAGGATGATCGCTATTATGTGGCCAATACTCTGGCTTTAGAAAAAAATGATATCTACTGGTCACCCTTTGATCTGAATATTGAAAACCGCAGGATTGAAATTCCTTACAAACCGACTATTCGTATTGGCACACCTGTTTATAGCAGTGACGGCCTTCGTACAGGAGTATTAATTTTAAATTTTGACGGCAAAAAACTGATCAATGAGTTCAGACGCGCCACTGCTAATATTGCCGACCATATTATGCTGGTCAATGAATCTTCTTATTGGCTGATCCACCCCCAGGAAAAACATGAATGGGATTTTATGTTTTCTAATACTGATGAATCTTCTGACGCTATCACCTTTGCCGGTCAGCATCCTGAATTTTGGCAAGTCATCCGTAACACGCAACGCATTAGCCAGCAAGCTATTGATAACAGCTTACTCACCTATGCCACTATTTTTTTTAATAGCACTGGATCACAGGACAATCCTGTCAATAGAGAAAAAAATACCACTCATTCACACAACAGCAAGTTTTGGAAAATTATTGCCTTTGCTCCTTCCCTGTTATTAAACCAATCCCGCGCCGATTTTTTTAAGGGTAATGCCCTGTTTTATGCAATTGTTTTTCTGGTTATTGCCATAGGTGCTTTTTTGCTTGCCCGCTTGCAAATTAACAACCAGAAATCAGAAGCTCAAAACGAATATGACCGCAGTTTTAGAAACATACTGGAATCCATGGATTTCATAGCCATTACCCTGAACAGGCAAGGCAAGGTCATTTTTTGTAATCAATCGTTTATTAGCTTATCAGGTTATAATATGGCGGAGGTTCTTAATAGCAACTGGTTTGAGTCGTTTGTGGATAAAAATGAACGGGTTATACGGAAAAAAAATTTTTTTCAAAGTTTTGAATCTGATCTTAGCGGTGGACAGGGAGAAGGAGAGATCATCTTAAAAGATGGTTCTAAGCGGCTCATTGGATGGCGCAGTACTTTAACCTATGATAATCAGGATATAGCTGTCAGCATCACTTATATCGGCACCGACATTACTGAACAGCGTTATACTGAAAATGAATTAAGAAAAGCCAGTCAGGCGATTGAACAAAGTCCGACTATTGTTATGATCACCAATACTTCAGGGCGAATTGTTTATACCAATCCTAAATTTACTGAATTAACCGGCTATAGCAAAGAGGAAGTGATTGGCAAAAATCCTAGAATTTTACAATCAGGTGAAACCAGTAACGATGAATATCAGCATCTATGGACTGCTCTGAAAAGCGGCAGCGAATGGATGGGTGAATTTCACAATAAAAAGAAAAATGGGGAACTCTATTGGGAATCTGCGCGTATTTCTGCCATTAAAGATGCTAATGGGCATATCACCAATTACCTGGCCGTCAAAGAAGATATCAGTGAACAAAAACGCCTGGCGGCTGAAGTTCAATTACGCAATAAAGAGATTGCCAAAAATGAACTTTTGGCCGGGGTCGGAAAAATGGCCTCCATGATCGCCCATGATCTGAGAAATCCGCTTTCATCAATCAAAATGGGCATGCAGATCTTACACAACCAGATCAATAAACCCATAGGTGAAGACGGTAAAGAGCTTATTGATATTGGTCTGGATCAGGTTCATTATATGGAATCTATTCTAAGTGATTTATTAAGCTTTGCACGCCCTGATCAATTAAACTCTGAATGGCTGGCCATTGATAAATTACTTGATACATCGATTATCGGCGTACAAAAACAAATTGATGATAATAACGTTCTTATTAACACCGATTATCAAACCGGACTACCAACGATTTTTGCAGATAAAACCAAAATACGTCAGACATTTTCTAATCTGATCATTAATGCCTTACAGGCATCAACAAACAACAAGAACAAACAGGCGGTTATTTCAATTTCAGTATTTTTAAAAATAACCGATCTGGGTCCAAAGCTTGAAATACAAATTGCAGACAATGGTACGGGTATTGATTCAGAAACCAGAAAAAAAATATTTGAACCTTTTTTTACCACCCGGGCAAAAGGAACGGGGCTGGGACTTGCTATTGTAAAACGTATTATGGAACAGCATGAAGGTCAGCTTAAAATAACATCTGAACTTCATCAGGGTACCGTTGTGACATTAATATTACCGATTTCACCCACAGAAACAAAAGATAAATTTAGCCAGTTATGAATTTCTAATTGAACAAAACCAAGATACACTATGAGTACTCTATTAATTATTGATGACGACATAGCCAGTTGCCGAATGTTACAGATGCACTTTCGGGGACAGGGACATAATGTGGTTCTGGCACATTCAGTTGATGAAGGGCTGGACCAGGATGATACTCTTGCTCCAGAGGTCATTATTCTGGATATTCGTATGCCCGGAAGAAGCGGACTTGAGGCATTACCGGATATCAAGAAAAAATTTTCCCACACCCGTGTCATTATGATCACTGCATTTCATGACATGAACACTACTATTCAGGCCATGAAAGACGGTGCTGATGATTATATCCATAAGCCCATCGATCTGTCTGAACTTGATAATGCGGTGACCAAGGCACTCATTTCACATTGCGGCTCAGATGATGATATTACCATTGATTCCCAGCCATTTTCCAATTCCCCGCTTAACACCATGGTAGGCAGCAGCCCTGCCATGCGGGAAATCTTCAAAACCATTGGCCGCGTGGCTCAGAGTCCTGCGACCGTGTTAATCACCGGTGAAAGCGGCACAGGAAAAGAACTGGTCGCCCGCGCCATTCATTTATCCAGTGAACGGGCAGCAGGTCCATTTATTGCCATCAATTGCGCCGCACTGGTGGAAACTCTGCTGGAATCTGACATGTTTGGCCATGAAAAAGGCGCATTTACCGGTGCCGTGAATAAACAAACCGGCAAATTCGCTCTGGCAAATAACGGAACCATATTTCTCGATGAGGTAGCTGAATTATCATTAAGTATGCAGGCCAAACTACTACGTGTTTTACAGGAAAAAGAATTTATTCCCGTGGGTGGAAAAACCACTCAAACAACCAATGCCAGAGTTATTGCTGCAAGCAATATTAATTTTTCCGAACAGGTAGATAATGGTAGTTTTCGAGAGGATCTTTTTTATCGTTTACAGGTTGTCAATATTCATTTACCCTCTCTCAGGGAACGTAAAGAAGATATATTTGATTTGACCCAGACACTATTGGCGCGTGCCAATAGAGAGATGAACAGAAACGTTAACCGTGTTGCCAATGATGTCATGCAGGCTCTGCATGACTACAACTGGCCGGGTAATGTTCGGGAACTGGAAAATATCCTGATCAAATCCGTGGCTATGTCACCGAGAAATATTATTTCTGCCGACCTGCTACCGGATAAGATTATGCACCATATCCCGTCTACAGCAGAGGAAAAAGAACCATACACGGAAAATCTAAGCAACTTAAGTCTGCAGGATATTGAAAAACAGCATATTCAGCGTGTTCTGGAAGCAACTAATGATCACAAAGGTAAAGCCTGTGATATTCTGGGGATTTCCCGTCCCAGACTACGCCGCTTAATCAAACAATATAATTTAACGGATAACACCCAACAGGAAAGCGAGCATGATGATGATTAAACGACGCCATAACTCTGAACAACTCCAGACCGTTAAAGAAAAAACAGATTTTATTCTAACCGGTATTTTTAGCTTACTTTTTTTTATACCTGTACAGATTTTTGCCCAGGAAATTGTGACAGAAGGTGTTCCTGAACAAAAACTACAGAGTGAAAATGAAGTGCTTATTGATGTCAAAGGGCGCGGTGGAGACTTTAGCCTGATTGGCAAGGATGGTTGGGTGTCTTTATCCGATTTTCGCGGCAAAGTGGTCGCTATTTATTTTGGCTATACAAAATGCCCTGATGTCTGCCCAACTAACCTGAGTTTTATATCCAGCGCCATTAATGGACTCAAACCAGAAGAAAAGCAAAACTTCCAGAGTATTTTTATCAGTGTCGATCCCGGACGTGACTCGCCGGACACACTGGCTGAATATGTCAAATATTTTGATGATGAAATGATCGGCCTGAGTGCAGCGCCAGATGATCTGGATCCAGTGGTTGCCCAATACGGTGCCTACTATGAAAAAGTCCCCTACTCCAATTCAGCTTTAATGTATGGTGTTGATCATACCTCCGAAACCTACATTGTAGGAAAAAAAGGCACTTTATTTGCCATTCTGCCTCATGCCACAAAATCTGAAAATATACTGGAAACAATTCGTGAAGCCATGCAGCAATAAAATTTAAGTAGTTGCTTATTGAACCTGACGGTTATAAATTATTTTTAGTTACATATTATTACAGGATATTGACAACCTTAATTGAATTTTGCCTGTATCGTCCGATTTCTACCTTCTTGTTTTGCTTTATAAAGCGCTCGATCGGCTTGTTCGACCAGATCATTGATAGATGAATTTTCTTTCTGGTATTGTGCAACACCAAAACTTGACGTAAGTGTTCCTAACGGCTGAAAAGAATGATTTTCAATTATTTTTCTTATCTTCTCTGCCATGATATAGGTATTATTGGCATTGGTTTTAGGGGAAATCAACATAAACTCTTCGCCACCCCAGCGACCCAGAATATCTGTTGCGCGCACATTATCTTTAATCAATTGGGAAAATTCAATCAGTATTGTATCGCCTGCCTGATGACCGAACTGGTCATTCACTGATTTAAAGTAATCAATATCAATAATAATGATACTGAATACCTGTTGATAACGCTGATAAAGTTTTTCCTGTTGTTCCAGAATTTCGTCCAGTTTTACCCGATTATAAACCTGTGTCAGCTTGTCTGTCACGGAAATCAATTCCAGCTGAGTATTGTATTTTTTCAGTACATGATAACGATATAAAAAAAATGACAGCAGCAGCGCAATAGCAACCAGCCATTTCCAGATATCACTATAATCCACTACTTTTTCATAGCGTATGGCCAGCCATTGATTGAGAATATCCTGTTTTTGTTTTTCTGAAATAGACGCAATGGCTTTATCAAAAATGTCCTGTAGTAACGGTTCATCATTACGGGTGGCAACACTCAGTTGCCATTTTTCGTCGAATTTTCCGGCAATTTTTAATTCGCCGACAAAATTACGTTGAAATTCATAGCCAATGGTGACTAATGTGCCTATAAAACCAAATAATTCACCCTGATTCACCATCTCTAATCCCTGCTTAAGAGAGTCGACATCAATAATATTCATTTCCGGATATTTGTCTCTCAGGATTTCACCAAACGCATAGCCCCTGACCACACCCAGTTTTTTATCGCTAATTTTTGAAATATCTGCAATAAAAAATTCATCCGTCTTGGTTGCAACAACGACAGGGATGGACAGATAAGGCTGGGTAAAATTCATGTATTGCCTGCGTTCTTTTGTCGCCATGGCCAACGAAACAATATCGCATTTTCTGGCCTTAGCAAATTCAATAGATTGTACCCATGTGCTTGTGGGAATAAGAACAATAGGCAGTGCAATTTTCTTTTCCAGAATTGCCATATAATCTGCAGTCATACCGATATGTTTACCCCCCTCGATGCTTTCCAATGGCATCCAGTCGGGATCAATACACATGGTAATCTGTTTTGTTTGCTGCAGATAGTCTAATTCCTGTGCAGTCAGATCAAGATTTACTGCCTCGGACTTTGTTAAGCCTGAACTTGACATTTCTGCAGTAGACAAAAGAGTATTCGCCAGCAAATTCTGACCCGCAGCGCAACAGAGCAGAAAAAAAGTGATTAAAATGAAGTATAAATTTTGCATTCTAGTTATTTTGTTGCAACAACAGGGCAAGAAAGTCCTTGACTGGCAAGGGTTTGGAAAAATAATACCCCTGATAGTGTGTACAATTATGCGCACGTAAAAACTCTAACTGCTCCATGCTTTCAACACCTTCTGCAATAACCTCCAGGCCCAGATGTTGGGCCATCACAATAATAGTATCCACAATAGCGTCATCATTTTTATCTTTTGTGATATCACGTATAAAAGAACGGTCGATTTTAAGCATATTGACCGGCAATGATTTAAGATAGGATAAAGAAGAATAGCCTGTACCGAAGTCATCAATGGAAAAACGTATCCCCATGTCCTGCATTTGTTTCATTTTCTCTGAAAAGGCTGAAAAGTTACCCACCAGAGTTTGTTCTGTAATTTCTAACTCCAGGTATTTAGCCGGAATCTGGTATTGGTTCAACAGCGCTTTTACTTCGTCAATATAATCCTTGCGCTCAAATTGCCAGGGGCTGACATTGATCGCAATTCTTTTAAAGGAAGCTGGTAAATCTAGCTGTAAAATATTCTGTAACTCGTGTAATACCATTGCCATAACTGAACGGCCCAATAAGTGTACCAGACCTGATTCTTCAGCAATGGGAATAAATTCTACCGGTGAAATAAACCCTCTGTCTGGATGCTGCCAACGCACCAGAGCTTCTGCAGAAGTAATATGACCAAGTTCATTATATTGAGGCTGTAAATGAATGCTCAAACTGTTTTCTTTTAATGCGATGCGTAAATCATTTTGCAATTGCAAACGATTTTCCAGTAAAGATTGCATGTGCCGGGCAAACAATCTAACCGTATTTTTGCCTTCCTCTTTAGCCTGATACATAGCAATATCCGCGTATTTGATCAGGTCATGGCTGTCACGCTGTTCTTCAGGAAATAACACCACACCTATACTAGAGCCGATTTGGTGCTGCTGACCTTCAAGCATATAGGGAACCTGTAAAATATCAAGAGTCTTATAGGCAATAGTCTGTGCCTGACTTGAAGCAATCAGTATATTGTTTTCCAGATTAGATAACAGTACAACAAATTCATCACCACCCAGACGACAGGCCAGATCTTCTTTGCGTAGCAGGCTGGTCAGGCGTTTGGCAGCCTCTTTAAGCAACAGATCGCCGGTACGATGACCACAGGTGTCATTTATGATCTTAAAATTATCTAAATCGATGAAAAGTAAGGCCCCTAATTGCTCATGTCGTTTTGCTCTGGCAATTTCCTGATCCAGACGCTCCATTAATAAGCGTCGATTGGGCAGTTCTGTTAAAGGATCAAACAGAGATAAACGATGCGCCTGTTGTTTGGCCAGAACCTGTTCCGTCAGATCATGAGCAATCCAGACAACCATTCTCTTATCGGTTTTGTTCTTCAGTTCATAATCAAGTACAGCCGTGTGTCCCTGGAAATATTTTTCTGTACCCGATGTTGTCAGTTCATATTCCGTGATCTGTGGTTCCCGTGTTTCCAGAGTTCTGGCAATAACCCGAAGAATTTGATCTGCTACAGATTCAGGCAATATTGTCTGCAGGTTCTTTCCCAGCAGTAGCTCTTTTTGACGATAAAGCAGTTGATTATTACTACCGAAAATTTCAATATATTTACCCTCTTCATCCAGAATAAAAGCCAGTTCCGGCATGGCATTAATAAATGCGTTTACCAGTGCATGCTGCTCCTGCAGTGATTTCTGGCTTTTAACAGCTTTGAGTTCCGCCTTAGCCTGTTTAAACATTCGTTCAGCAATGATTTCTGTCATATGATTCAAGCCGACTTTTAATTCAGTGATTTCATCATTGCCCCGAATATCTTTTATTCTTGCCTGCATCTCGCCATTTTCAATGGCCTGAATCTGTGTCAATGCCGCTTTAATTCGACGCACCCAATAATGGGAAAATGAAAATCCAGTCACCAGTGCAATTAACAGGACAGATAAAAATCCTTTTAAAATATCCTCTATATAATCATTCAACCGGTGAAACAGTTCAATGTCCTCCAGTATAATAAACAGTCCCATGTTCCACTGTGGAATTTTTTTGTAAAAAAAGACCAGATTACTTTCTTTTATATCATAAAATTCTATTTTTCCCTGTTGGGAAAGCAGTGTTTTATCCAGCTCTGTTTGTGTCTCTTCCTGCAAACTTGAGAGTGGCAAGCTAGAAGGTGCTACTATAGAACGGTGTAAAGTAGAGAGATGCTTCCTGCGGACCAAATCCCAGTCTGTTGCAACACCGTTTGACCCCGAGTGCAATATTTCCGCCCCCATATGATCCAGAATAATTAAAGTACCCTTCCAGTTTTTTTGGCGTGTATTAAAGGATTCCTGAATACGGCTCAAAACTTTTTCATAATATCCTTTTACATCCTGTAAACCATGCTTTTCCAGTGCGTCGTACTCTTTGCTAATATGCCGATGCACATTTGCCAGATTCTTTTCCACCAACTGTGCATTCAGATCATAAATAATAGTTTTAATGGTGTTAATGCTAAAGAGTATTGTCATAAGCGCTGTCAGTGTTACAAGCACTACAGTAAACAGACTGAGTTTAGGTAATAACTTCATCGCCAGCCCAGTTCTCTAGTCAATTTTTTTCTCCATAAAAGTGACTCATGGAACATGAATTTAGTTTTTCCATCGGTAGGTCTGCGCATTACGCAGAAAACCAATCTCAAAGATTACGCCCAGTTTTTCGGCCATATCCAGATTAACGCTGGCATTGACACGCTGATTATTAACAATAGGAATTGCATCAGGAGATTCGCCGGCCAGGATCCTTAACGCTGTTTTAGCGGCGTATTGACCCTGCTCTTCTGGAACCTGCAAAAAACCCAGTAACACATACGGTATCATTCTGGCCTGGGTTGTGCCGCTGGGGATCTTTGTATGCTGCATAATAAATTGATGCATGGTTTCTTTTTCCCAACCGGAAATACTCATACTATTTTCCAAAATGAGCATATCGACTTCATTTTGCAGACGCAAAAAAGCTTCCTGCCATTGTTCAACATTGCTGACAAAGATCCGTTTATCAAACACAACACCGGCTTTACGGATATAGTTGCTGACATTTTGTCGATCACTTAAAACATTACCCGAAAGAATCCCCAGTCTATTGCCTTTGGCAAATCGAAGCAGTTCTTTGGGCAGAGGGGCAATTAATGAAATTTCCTCCATGCCTGTGGCATTTTGATAGGGATAGCCATATAAGGAAGCATCCCAGTTCACACCACAAAACACAACGGGTAGATCAGCATTTTTATAATAAGGTTCAATCAGATATTTGCTGGCATTATCATCCGAGGCAATCAGCAGATCCGGCTGCCATGACTCAATTTCCGCCTTAGCCCTTAAAGCAGCCTGTTTAATAGAGTCTGCATCGCTCTTTCGTTTGCTGTCCATGGAAAAAATTTTCATCTCAACGGCCATAGGTTCCAGAATGGAACGGACACCGGCAACAATTCCCGCACTCCAGCTATAACTTTGATGATAAGAATCTATAAACAGGATTCGTTTGGCTGATTTGTTTTCTTCGAGTCTTTTCAGTCCGGCTCTTGTTTCGACAGAGTCAGCCGCTTGAGCCAGTGCATGGAAATGCAGGCTGGAAAGAATTAAGAGCAAAAAGGAAAAGAACAGCGATCCAGCTGATACTAATGGCATTAATATTTCTCAATAAGATAATGTCAAATTTTTAAAATAAAGTCATTATCAAGACTAGGTGAAATATTGGATTAAATCAATGCCGGAAATTGTCCCGGCCGGAAAAGAGATTTCACGCCCTCCCGGACAGCACGAACAGTCATAAGGGCAACCTTAGAAAGGTGAATTATTTTTAAGGTTGCCTTAAGCAAGATAAAAGTAAAAGCTTATTTTTTCTTTGGCAGGTAAATATCTGTACAGCTTCCCTCCGCCACTTCCGTTGCAAAGTTCAGTGTTTCAGACAGAGTTGGGTGCGGGTGAATGGTTAAAGCCACATCTTCCATTTCAGCACCCATTTCCACAGCCAATGCAGCTTCCGCTATCAATTCACCGGCATTTTTACCCAGAATACCGGCACCCAGCATGCGATGATTGCTTTTATCATAGAGTACCTTGGTCATGCCCACATCTGCACCCACTGATAAAGCCCTGCCGCTGGCGGCCCAGGGAAACACGCCTTTTTCGTAGGCAATACCTTCTGCCTGCAATTGTTCTTCAGTCTGACCACACCAGGCAACCTCTGGATCAGTATAGGCAACCGAAGGAATGGTACGGGCATCAAAGAAACGTTTTTGTCCGTCAATAACTTCTGCGGCGATCTTGGCTTCATGAGTTGCCTTGTGGGCCAGCATGGGCTGACCAACCACATCACCAATGGCATAGATATGCTCAATATTGGTTCGCTGTTGTGTATCAACCGAAATAAAGCCCTGCTCATTGACCATGACACCGGCCTTATCCGCAGCAATCAATTTACCATTAGGTGAACGGCCAATGGCAACCAGAACATTATCAAAGGTATCTTGCTGCGGGGCTTTTTTGCCTTCAAACTGACACACAATGCCCTCATCAGTTGCGGTGAGCTCAGTGACTCTGGTATTAACAAAAATATTTTCATAGCGCTTTTTCAAGGTTCTTTCAAACGGCTTTATCAGGTCACGATCAGCACCCGGGATCAAACCGGGCCCCAGTTCAACCACGGTCACCTGTGCTCCCAGTGCATGATACACGGTTGCCATTTCCAGACCTATAATACCGCCGCCCACTACCAGCAGACGTTGAGGAATATTGTTCAGTTCCAGCGCATCGGTAGAATCCCAGACCCGCTCATCTTCCCAGGGAATAAATGGCAGGCGGGCGACCGAGGAACCCGCCGCAATAATGCAGTGTTCAAATGCAACAATCTGTTTGACGCCATTACTGTCTTCAACTTCAATCGTATGCGGGGAAGTAAATTTACCGTAACCTGTGACAACCTGCACCTTACGTTGTTTAGCAAGTTGTTTTAATCCACCGGTTAATCGGGCAACCACTTTGTTTTTGTGTTCGCGCAACTGCTCGGTATTAATTTCAGGCTCCTGGTATTTAACACCCAATTTAGCAAATTCGCGCGCTTCACTGACCACTTCTGCCACATGTAATAAGGCTTTGGACGGAATGCATCCGACATTAAGACAAACGCCGCCCAGAAAGTCATCCTTTTCAATCAGGACAACCTGTTTACCCAGATCGGCAGCACGAAAAGCGGCCGTATAACCTCCGGGTCCTGAACCCAATACAACAACTTGAGCCTGAATATCAGCGTTGCCATCAAAACTGGCCGCTACAGGCGCAGCAATTTCCTGCTCTGCAGTGGATTCACTGTTTGTCACAGCAGACTTTGCCTGTTCAGAAGCGCTTTCTTCACCAGCAGGAGCCTCAGCAGCAGGAGCCGTCTCAGAAGCAAGTAGTTCTATTATAACGCTGCCTTGTGAAACCTGATCACCCAGGCTGACCAGAACCGACTTGACGGTTCCGGCATCTGAGGACGGGATTTCCATACTGGCCTTATCGGACTCCACGGTGATCAAGGGGTCTTCGACATTAATTTCATCGCCAGGAGCAATCAGAACTTCAATAATTTCAACACTATCAAAGTCACCGATATCCGGGACTTTCACTTTAATGGTATTACTCATACTTTAAACTCCCGGTGATTACATCAGTAAATATCGAACGTCCGACAACATCTTACTCAGATAGGATGAGAATGCCGCACCTTCTGCACCATCAATAACACGATGATCATAAGACAGTGATAACGGGCAGAGCAGACGAGGTTCAAATTCAGAGCCATTCCAGACAGGCTGTATTTTAGAACGGGACACGCCGAGAATAGCCACTTCAGGAGCATTGATTATGGGCGTAAAACTGCTCCCGCCAATACCACCCAGACTGGAGATGGTAAAACAGCCGCCCTGCATTTCAGAAGGTTTGAGTTTTTTATCCCGTGCTTTTATCGACACCTCACGCAATTCGCTGGCCAGTTCGCCCAGGCTCTTTTGGTCCACATCACGAACCACTGGCACCACCAGACCATCCGGGGTCGCAACCGCAATGCCTATATGATAATAGTGTTTTTGAATCAGGGCTTCACCCGAGGCATCCAGTGAAGAGTTAAAGCGGGGAAATTCTTTTAGCGCGGCAACCACTGCTTTCATAATAAATGACAGCATGGTGACTTTAATTCCCTTATCTGCATACTCCTTATTGCATGTCTTACGAAATGCTTCCAAATCAGTAATATCTGCATCATCAAACTGTGTCACATGGGGTATATTGACCCAGTTGCGATGCAGGAATTTACCGGTAAGAATATTGATTTTTGACAGTTTGCGAGTTTCAATCTCACCCCATTGGCTAAAATCAATTTCTGGCATGGGTTCGACACCCAGACTGGCACCACCACTACCAGTCTGCCCTTTTAATGCCTGCTTGACAAAATCCTGGACATTCTCTTTGACGATACGTGTGTTGCTTCCAGTGCCTTTAATCTGGGTCAGATCCACACCCAGCTCCCGGGCAAATTTCCGCACCGCCGGAGAAGCATGGGCTTTTTTGAAATCACCGTGATCGACATTAATAGTCGGAGGCGGTCTGCTGGCTGGAGGCGGTGCTGAAGCGGCGGCGGGTTTAGTTGCTGGCTGTTCCTGCGCTGATGGCTCTTCTTTAGCTGATGGCTCTGAACTATCACCCACTGACTCTGCTTCCAATAATAACACCAGTGAGCCTTCAGTAACCTTATCACCGATATTCACCTTCACTTTGGCCACTAAACCGGCATGACTGCTGGGAATTTCCATGGTCGCTTTATCAGACTCAACTGTAATCAGCGAGTCTTCAACACTAATTGTGTCGCCTTCAGAAACCAGGATTTCAATGACTTCTACTTCATCAAAGTCTCCGATATCCGGTACAAATACTTCTATCATTTTACTCATGGTGTTACTCCATTATATTCATTGCGATGAGCAAAAACCGTTAAGCGGTTGCCGGATTCGGTTTTTCAGGATCAATGCCGTATTTGACTATTGCTTCCTGTACCTTACCTGCCGGGAACTGCCCGTCATCTGCTAATGATTTTAAAGCGGCGACCACAATGTAGACGGCATTGACTTCAAAGAACTTTCTCAGCTGAGCCCTGGTATCAGAGCGTCCAAAACCGTCCGTACCCAACACATCATATTTGGCGGGTACCCATTTCCTGATCTGATCAGAATAACCCTTGATATAATCCGTAGCGGACAAAACGGGACCACGGTGATCCTTAAGACATTTTTCAATATAGGACACTCTGGGTTCTTCCAGAGGATGTAACATATTCCAACGGTCCACGTCCTGTGCTTCACGACGCAATTCGTTATAACTGGTCACACTCCACACATCTGCATCCACAGACCAGTCTTTATCCAGTATACGCGCAGCTTCAAGCACTTCACGCAGGATAGTTCCTGAGCCCATGAGTTGAATCTTCTTGCGGCGTTTACCGCCGCCCTGCAACAGGTACATACCTTTGAGGATACCTTTTTCCACTCCTTTGGGCATAGCAGGCTGCTGATAGTTTTCATTCATAACGGTCACGTAATAGAACACATTTTCCTGTTCCTTATACATACGACGCATACCGTCCTGAATGATCACTGCCAGTTCATATGAAAAAGTGGGGTCATAAGTGACACAGTTTGGAATGGTTGCAGCCAGGATCAGAGAGTGACCATCCTGGTGCTGTAAACCTTCACCCGCAAGCGTTGTACGTCCCGCAGTACCACCGAGCAGGAAGCCGCGCGCCTGCATATCGCCAGCCATCCATGCCAGATCACCCACACGCTGGAAACCAAACATGGAATAGTAAATATAAAATGGCACCATATTAACAGCATGAGTACTGTAAGCAGTTGCTGCAGCAATCCAGGATGACATAGCCCCAGCCTCATTAATACCTTCCTGCAGGATATGACCGGATTTATCTTCTTTATAGAACATGACCTGGTCTTTATCCTGAGGGGTGTATAATTGCCCAACGGATGAATAAATACCCAGTTGCCTGAACATTCCTTCCATACCAAAGGTACGGGCTTCATCGGGAACAATGGGGACAATATTATCGCCAATGTTTTTGTCCCGGCTGAGCAGTGTCAGCATACGCACAAAGGCCATGGTGGTCGACATTTCCCGTTCACCTGAGCCTTGCAAAATGGGATCAAAGACGGATAATTTCGGCACATCCAGTGGTGCCGCAACGCGGTTACGTACCGGCAGCACACCACCCAGAGCCTCACGCCTGGACATCATATACTGATATTCTTCACTTTCTTTACCCGGATGATAGTATTCAGCTTTAGCAGCCTGTTCATCACTAATGGGAATATTGAAACGATTCTTGTAAGCAATCATTTCTTCTGCATCCAGTTTTTTCTGGGAATGAGTGCGCATCTGCCCTTCACCGGCGGAACCCATGCCGTAACCCTTCACTGTATGAGCCAGAATGACCACTGGCTGATCTTTGGTTTCAGCCGCTTCTTTATAGGCTGCATAAACCTTATGCGGATCATGACCGCCTCGGTTCAAACGCCAGATATCGGCATCCGACATATTGGCAACCATAGCTTTCAATTCCGGGTACTTGCCAAAAAAGTGTTCCCGGACATAGGCGCCGTCTTTGGATTTGTAGTTCTGGTATTCACCGTCAACACATTCCATCATGCGCCGTTTTAGCAAACCGTCTTTATCTCTGGCCAGCAGTGGGTCCCAGTAGCTGCCCCAGACCACCTTAATAACTTTCCAGCCCACACCACGGAAGATCGCTTCCAGCTCCTGCACGATTTTGCCATTGCCGCGCACAGGTCCATCCAGACGCTGCAAATTACAGTTAATCACCCAGATCAGGTTATCCAGTTTTTCCCGTGACGCCAGGGAAATTGCCCCCAGAGTTTCCGGCTCATCGGTCTCACCATCGCCAATAAAGGTCCATATTTTCCGCTTACGGGTATCTGCAAGACCGCGATCCTGCATATAACGCATAAAGCGAGCCTGATAGATGGACTGGATAGGTCCCAGGCCCATAGATACGGTTGGAAATTGCCAGAAATCAGGCATTAACCAGGGGTGGGGATAAGAAGACAAACCGCCGCCATCAACTTCCTGACGGAATTTATCCAGTTGCTGTTCATTTAAGCGGCCTTCCAGAAAGGCCCGGGCATACATCCCAGGTGCTGAATGTCCCTGAAACAGGACCATATCACCGCCATGTTCGTGGGTTGGGGCCTGGAAAAAATGATTAAAGCCGACATCATACAATGTCGCTGCAGAAGCAAAACTGGCAATATGCCCACCCAGCTCAGTGGATTTACGGTTTGCTTTTACCACCATAGCAGCCGCATTCCAACGGATCAGAGAACGAATTCTTGCTTCTATGGCTATATCACCCGGAATAGGTTGTTCAAGATGAGTAGGAATGGTGTTGACATAAGCCGTGTTGGATGAATGAGCCAGGTTAACACCTGAACGGCGAACTTTTTCAATCAACTGCCCGATTAAAAAATGAGCACGTTCCGGGCCTTCTATTTCCAATACACTGTCAAGGGCATCCAGCCATTCCTGTGTTTCCAGCTGATCGATATCCTGGTCATGAGTCTGACTAGAGTTCTGATTCGACATGGTTTAATCTCCTGCCGTGCGCTAATACCAGAGAGATGTTGCAGGCATTATCGCCAGGTCTTAATATGAGGATAATAACAATAGTAAATACTTATATAGGTCCAAACACTTTTACAGGACAAAAATTATTTACTTAATTTTCAATAAGTTAAAAAAGCAAAATAAATGCCTGATGATTTCATTGGCCAGTATAGGTAATTATCAGTCACTTTTCAATGAATTTCAGGGAGATTTACGCTTCCAAACGGACATGATTAAAAGCAAATTTTAAGCCTTTTATCAGCCTTGATGCGCAATGCAAAAGCGATTACTATCTAAGCAGTTTTTCAATTTTGTAAAATTCGTTATGGCCAATATCGCCTGTTCTTCTGACTTTTTATCCTCGCTGAAGAAGCAATTAAGCAGTTTATTGCTTTTGGCTGCTCCCGTGATTGCCACCCAGTTCAGTCAAATGGCAATGGGAGTCGTTGATACGGTCATGTCAGGTCACTCCAGTGCAGCCGATCTGGCGGCAGTTGCTGTCGGCTCCAGTATCTGGATACCTCTGGTGCTACTGATTGGCGGCATTCTGACGGCTATTACTCCAACCGTGGCACATTACTGCGGTGCCCGGCAGTATAGACCTATTGGCCACACCATTCGTCAATCAGTATGGATTGGCATCTGTCTGAGCCTGCTGGGTTTTATAGTGCTGTTCTCTATGCACGATTTATTTATCTTTATGAAAGTTGATGCGGCCATACTGCCTATTGCCAGCGGTTATTTGCATGCCATAGCCTGGGGCATGCCCGCCATTGCCGGTTTTTTTATCCTGCGTTATCTTAATGAAGGAATGGCTAATATTATGCCCGTCATGCTTACGGGTATTTTCGGTCTGATAGTCAATATCATCACCAACTATAGTTTGATCTTTGGCCATTTTGGCGCCCCGGCATTAGGCGGTGAAGGGGCTGGATGGGCAACCACTATCACCCACTGGGTTATGTTCGCCTGCCTGTGCATTTATAGTTTAAGCAGTCAGAAGTTCGAACCTGTAAAGCTGCTGCAAGCTGACCTGACGCCCCATTTAGGTGAATTGTGGACGCTGATGAAATTGGGCATCCCCATTGGTATCGCATTTTTCGTAGAAGGCAGCGTTTTTTCAATTATTGCTCTGTTCCTGGCTTCTATGGGTGTTGTCACAGTGGCCGCCCATCAAATCGCCCTGAATTTTTCTTCCCTGATTTTTATATTGCCGCTCAGCCTGTCCATTAGCCTGACAATCCAGGTGAGCCATCGAACAGGTGCCGGTCAATTTCAGCAGGCCCGGGATACAATAAAGTCAGGATATCTGGTGAGCTTGAGCATCTCCCTGGTGGCAGCCTTGCTGATTGTTAATTTTGCTGCGGATATCGCAGCCTTGTATACTGAAAACCCGCAGGTTATTGAGTTAGCCAGCAGTTTGATGATTTTCACAGCGCTATACCAGTTTTCAGATGGTATCCAGCTTTGCTCAGCGGGTTCTTTACGCGGCTTGAAAGACACGGTCATTCCCATGTTTTTATCGATTATTGCATATTGGATCATTGGCTTCCCTTTAGGCTATACCCTGGCACTGACGGATATTATTACTGCTCCAATGGGTGCCAAAGGTTTCTGGATTGGTTTATTGATCGGCCTGACCCTGTCTGCCGTGTTATTGACAATACGACTCTATTCAAGACCAATATTTAAAAGAAATAAAAAATAAAAGTTGAATCAACGGATGGGCACTATTTATTAGCGTCAATATAAATCTTTTAGCATTAGATAAATCATAAATTCTATGAGCGGGGTCAGATTGTACGAACTAAAAGCCGCTCTCCAGCCTTTAACTCAATTCAAGAAATGACAATTTTTTTTACAAAAAAAAATGATATGAAAAATGAACTCATTTATGTTCTTGATTAAGAATCAATTTTGTATAAATACAGTGTTTATACAGTGTTTATACAGTGTTTATACA
>RCNG010000595.1_pt1 | contig 24353 bp, 24 predicted proteins | sample 2041371 | NCBI WGS metagenome assembly RCNG01 (sample SAMN09708227, study PRJNA481090) | Marine sediment metagenome, whole genome shotgun sequencing project. | biome: marine sediment; feature: ocean; material: sediment; isolation source: Sewage treatment plant 1 marine sediment (STP1) ... | reverse complement strand
AGGACGCGTGAATACGACCCACATGGATGTGGGAAGTGCAGATATTGCAAGGAGCAAATATCTGCCGTCCATGTAAGCTCTCGACAATTGCTCCTGCATTGTTCTACCTACGCCCATCCCTGGACTAGTACATGCAACCTCCTGTTGCAGAAGCCTTATAAATCAATAACCTGTATCCTTAATTCAAAACACGCTGAATAGATGCTTATTTTCAGTGGTAAGAAGACTGCATGCGGTTATTTTTTATCCAGCATCATCAGCCCTTTTCTTTTCAGCCATTGCTCATCAGGAAGCCAGGGTTGTAAACAGCTAGCAGATTTTATACAGGGATCCGTCAGCGATTGTAAAAAAGCCACAAGTGCATCAAGCTGTTGATTATCGAGTGTAACTTTCAGTTTCTTTAATGTTTGCGGTTTTTGTTTAAGCTGCTGTAAAGCATATCCAGTATTGGTCATTACATTTTTGTTGGGAATATTAGCCGGTAGTTTTTTTATTAACAATTCATTTAAAATAGTTTCAGGTGAATTGTGATGTTTGATAATATCTTTTAGATTTTCATAAGCCCCATCGTGGCCGTAGGGTTGGGTCAGTTCCACATTTAATAATGCAGGCGTTCTAAAGGCATATTTATCCTGCTGTTTTCCAGTTACCAGATAGCGACCAAAATCATCATCACCATATCGACCGACATTTTTTCCTTTGCCAATTTGCGGTATGGCTAGTACATGAAACTCTTCGTCACTAAAATGCTCCCCGCTATGACATTGATAACAACCCGCACCATTATTTTCAATATCGGAAAAAAATAAAACGGCACCCTGTTTTTGTTTTTCTGTGAGGCTATCATTATTGCCTGCTAAATAATCGGACCAGGGAGATTCTGTAAAAATCTGTGATTTTTGATAATGAGAAAGCGCCTTACTAATATCGGTGTATGTTATAGCTTGCCAGGATTTGTTAAATGTCTTTTCAAAAAAGTCGCGCCAGAATTCATCTGGTGATCGGGTAAATCGGGCGTTTTTTGTGAACAAACGAGTAACCAGTGTTTGATGAATTTTATATTGTTCATCATGGGGCTGGTTGATGTAATTGCGCATTTCGTCCTTGGCGCCTACAGGAAACAGTGCCTGTGCTGCAACGATATCTGAACCTGTATTCGGGGCGGTAAAACCATAGCCTGATTCAGGCGTGGACACTGAGTCGTCATCTAATTTTTCGACTCGACCATCCCAGAACATTCGGCTTGTATACAAACCAATATTAAAAGTGGTTGGGCTGTTACGCGACACATTATGATGATCGTTAATATCAAGATAGCCATTACCGTCAGGCAGGTCGGGACGGAGTTTTCGTTCTGATCCCAGGGTATCCGGGTCTTTTGGCATAACACCAATGGATAAGGCAAGCTGATCTCCGCCAGCCAGTAACGGGTGGTGACAGCTGGCACAGGCAACGTCATTTTCTAAACTTAATGCTTTAGTGAAAAATAAAGCCTTGCCTAAGCTGAATAATGACGATGTTGTATCAGGAGCTGGGTGTTTGGTATAGGTGATATTATTTTTCGCCAGAATAATTCTTAGTTGCTGTTCGCTTATCTGTTGCGAGTGCGATATAGAGGATATTGATACGAGAAAAATAAAATAAACATAATTAACATTAAGCGGCATAAATAAACTCCCGTTATTATATATAGATATTATTTCACTGCTGTCCCGTTAACCGTTAGAGGCATGGAGTGGGATCTGCTGCCTGAGACCGTATGCCTCATGGATGCGGCATCCGAGCGTACATGGACGTATTTACAGCGTGTCTCAGGCAACGGGTACCAATTCATGTCTCGGATTAGAGCTACCCTTGTCAAAGCCTGCTACATCAGCCTGCTTAAATAATTTCTTTTTGTTAGCGGGGCAGCAGTGATATTATTTTATGTATTGTGACACTATTTGTTGGCTTTGAATATTGTTTGTCTCGACGTGCATAGAGCGCATATGTCCATGGATGGACGGTAGTAGGGCAATGCAGGAGCAGCGAAGCGGTGTGCCGAGCAACGATCTTCACGGCTAATTTTTTACGATCCTTTTTTTTCTCTGTGTATCAGTGGTTTTAATCATTCTATTTGCTAATTTTAAAGATTTTTATTGTTTTGATGTAATCATCGAGAAAATTGTTATTTTTCTGGTTGCCATAATGCAGTGTTCGATAAGCTTTAAATATAAAGGCCATATCATTTTTAGTGTTTGTTGAAAGTATGCGCTCGCTATAAATGCGATTTTCGAAATCGACTGGCCCCTCATTCAATTGACGTTGCAGGCCCTGACGTTTTAATTTTAAGCAGAACAGGTTGTAATGATGCTGTATGATATCTTGTTCAACTGTTTTGTGTGTTAATAAAAACCAGCTAAGAATTGCACCGGTAATTGTTAAGCAAATAACTAACAACATAATGAGATTTGAAGAGGTTATATCTTCTAAGCCAAGTGATTTTAATAATTCATTTTGTTTTTTCTGATTAAAGCCAATAACCCACTGGTTCCAGTTGTTTTGAAAGCTGTCGTATAGAAAGGCGGCGTTTTTAAAAAGCGCGTTATTTGATACCAGTAATAAAGGCAGTCTGCTGTTTTCGAGTCCCGCATGTAATATACCCTGTTCCACTCGGTCGGGTGAAACAGCTGCTGTCGGGTCAACTCGCTGCCAGTTATTGTTGAGCCAGACCTCGGACCAGGCATGCGCATCGGACTGGCGTACAATCATGTAATCATCCAGGGGATTCATTTTTCCTCCCTGGTAGCCGATAACCACGCGAGCAGGAATGCCCGCTGCGCGCATCATGTAGGTGAAAGCGCTGGCATAGTGTTCACAAAAACCGCGTCGGCTGCTAAATAAAAAATCATCCATGGCATTTTCGCCCAGTAAATCAGGGTTCAAGGTATAAATGAACTCGTTATTACGAAAATAGGCGAGCACGGTGTTTACATATTGCTCTGTGTCGAATCTCGATAACTGAAATAAATCCCTGGCAAGCTTTACAGTTTGTTGATTTCTATTAACCGGCAGTAAGCGGTTTTTATAATCTTCCTGCTCGAATAATGCATGATTGCTGGCGTTAGTTTTTGAGGTAACGTTGTAATTTACAATATTGGTTATTTTACTTTGGGTGATCAGCATCGCTTCGCGATTAACTTTATATGGTTGTTCGTTCCCCGGGCTTTTATATACCCTGGGGTATTCAAGGCTTAGCAACCAGTTTAAATTTGTTGGCTGCAGCGTAATTATGTAGCGAAATGTGTTTTCACTATTATCAGTATATTGAATATTTGCCTGTGCTGAATCAGGTGCGTCACTGCGACTCCAGGTTTTTCCATCATAAAAAGATAAAACAGCGCCACGCCAGTAAAGTTGTCTATGTTGCGGTATTGTCTTATCAAATTTAACGCGAAAAGCGATTGCCGATGAACTAATCAGTCGGTTGATACTACCGGGAGACATTTCTTCGCTTAATCCAGTCTGGCTGGTAAAGGCGTCATCTGGCAGTCCCCATAGTGGACCGGGTATTCGGGGAAACAATACAAATAAAATCAGCATCAGCGGCATGGCATAAAAAACAAATCGTGACGCCATGGTTAAACGATTTTTTATTGATACGGATTTGAGCTTGTCGCTTAAAGCGATAAGTATGGCGACTAAAAAGACTACAACAAAAAATACATAAAAAATAAGCCAGATTGACTGTGAATGGAAAAAATTACTGGCAATAATAAAAAAGGCGCTGTAGATAACGATGTAGCAATCCCTGGAGTTGTTTGTTTCAAACAGTTTGAGTATGGTCATTAAGGTTACCAGCGCTATGCCGGGTTGCTGGCCAAACACATGTCCGTATGAATACAGTACGGTGATGAAAGAAATTAATATGATCAGTATTTTAATTAATTTTCCAGGCTGTGCTCTCTGTTGTTTGATTTTAAAAAACTGCCACAGGCTTAGCGCTGCTATAAGGAAAGTGATTACTAAAGGCATGCCGCTATACAGTGGTAAGGCAGACAGGTGAATTCCAATCAGTAATGAAAACAGAATATTACGGTCTGGTTCAGCTGTGGCGGTTTTCACTTCTGATTCTTTCGCAGCGATTTTCTTCATCCTAATATAGGGCTAATGCGGTTAAACATTGGTGAAAATGCTTGTCGCCACTATCTGGTTGAATTTGTTTTTCCGGCAGACGGATGCCGTAACATTGTTGATTTTTTTTTGCGTGAATAATTAATGCTGTCATAATGGAGAGGCGCTGCTCGTTGTCACGAGCAGGTATATCGTTCCAGTTTATCCAGTGAGTTACGGGTTTTGAGCCAATAAATTCCTTGCTGAACAGTTCATCATTTTTAGCAGCAGCTTTCCATGATATACGACTGATGTTATCACCCTGCTGATATTTTCTGAGGTGGCTAAAATTTTCCAGCCCCTTGCCTGATGAGTCGCTATTACCATTATCGCTGTGATCAAAAACGGGCATCTTGATATTGTTATCTGGTGCCGGATACACCATGCATGACATGGACAGGTCTACCCACGTCCATGCAACAAATAGCCCGGACGGAAACTCAGTATAGAGTCGAAAACGTCCGGCATTTAATAAGCCGCGTTTATTCGTCTCCACCTTGAAATTAATTATCTGTTTGCTGCTTGCAGAACAGTCAACAATATCCTGCTCAGTGCCATGCTGGCTTATGGCAATTGAAAAACGATCGAATAACTGGTGGTTAACCAGTTGTACACTGAAAGTCGCAGCTTGACCTGAAAACACGGGCAGGCTCATACTGTTTTTTAACTCCAGACCTGCAATATTTCGCCAGGTTGATAACAACAAAATGTTTCCAATACCGGTTAACAGAAAAGTTAAAACAAATCCCAGGTTTTTTTCATAATTGATTGAACCAATTAATAAGGTTAACAGTAATAACGAAAAAATCAGCCCGGCTTTTGTTGGTATGATGTAAACACGGTCTCGCGTTAAAGTCACGGCACCATCAAATGGGCCGCTGCGTTTTGAAATAAAGTTAAAAACCGGTTTACCGCTAAAGTCCGGTAATCTAAAAAGACGGGCCACGTTTTTTATAAGTGCTGACATTAAACAACACTGATTGATTCCATAATATATTGCGCTGCTGGCAGTAGTTGTTTTGAACTGGCGTCTACATGGACCGGTAGGCGATGATTGGCCACAGCCGGTAAGATTGTTTGCACATGCTCGGGTAATACATATTGCTGGCCATCTATTAATGCATAAGCTTTGGCAGCGTTTAGTAAAGCCAGACCACCTCGAGGAGACAGGCCAAATTCAAACGCACTGCTTTGCCGGGTGAATGCAAGTATTGCCTGTATGTAATCAAGTATAGCTGGAGATACATGTAAGCTAGCGGCAAGTTGTTGTATTTTGAATAGCTGCTCTTTATTAAAGACGGGGTCCAGGTTTTTAATGATTGTTCGTCGGTCTTCGCCTTCAAGTAATTGCCGTTCGGCAATTTTATCGGGGTAGCCTAAATCAATACGCATTAAAAAACGATCGAGCTGTGATTCGGGTAGTGGATATGTACCAATCTGGTGTGTGGGATTTTGGGTGGCGATGACAAAAAACGGCTGAGGTAGTTCGCGGGTTTCGCCTTCTACTGTTACCTGGTGTTCCTCCATGGCTTCTAGCAGTGCGCTTTGTGTTTTTGGTGTGGCACGATTGATTTCGTCGGCGAGTATAAAATGAGAAAAGATAGGCCCGGGATGAAATTCAAATAATGATCGTTCTCGATTAAAAACGGATACCCCCAGGACGTCGGCGGGCAGTAAGTCACTGGTAAATTGAATACGGTGAAAATCGAGCCCCATGACCTGTGCCATGGTATGTGCCAGTGTGGTTTTGCCAACACCGGGCTGGTCTTCAATTAGGCAATGACCTTTAGCAAGTAGACAGGTTAAAGCCAGTTTAATCTGCTGTTGTTTGCCCAGGATGACTTTGCCGATGTCCTCTATAGCTGTTTTGAGTAATCTAGTTGAGGTTTCGAGCTGATTGTCGTTTGTCTTGTCCATAAAAGAGTGGTAACTTAAGGCTATTGGGTACGTTTTATTTCAGGCTTAGGCTCATTATAGGATAGTAAGTTTAACTAAGAGTAGTATTACAGACTCTTTAAAAAAGTATTGATTCAAGTCATTGTAGTGTAAGCAACACTGGCATAGAATAAGTGCGTTCGAAAATTAACTTTTATTTGTGGAGTAAATGATGAAAACAATTTTACGATTATTTATGGCAATAACTTTATTGCTGGCAGCTACAGGCAGTTATGCCTTTTTTGGTAATAACGATAACTGGGGTGGCGGTGGTAATAACTGGAACCCTTATGATGAATGGGATCCTCGTTACTGGATGGAAGAGATGGAAAATGAGTGGGACGATGATGATGACTATGGTCGTGGTTATGGTCCTGGTCCTGGTTACGGCGGTCCATACGGTGGTTATGGTGGTGGTCCTTACGGTCCTCCTCCAGGTTATGGTTATGGTGGTCAGCCAGGTTATGGTTACGGTGGTCAGCCAGGTTATGCACCGCAATACGCTCCACAATACGCTCCGCAGCAGCAAGCACCTCAATACGCTCCGCAGCAGCAAGCGCCTCAATACGCTCCGCAGCAACAGCAACAGCAACCTCAATATGCGCCAAGGTAAGTCGATTCTGGTCTGATTACAGATCGGTAAAAAGCCCTCTTTATGAGGGCTTTTTTATGTCCATGGATGGACGGGCTGAAAATTGCTCCTGCATTTTCCGCACTTCCCACGTCCATGTGGGTCGTTTCCGCAAGGAGCCAGGAAGGCGGTGCGGTTATGTACAGGAAGTACGGGTTGAAAATTGCTCCCTGCATTTTCCACACTTCCCACATCCATGTGGGTCGTTTCCGCAAGGAGCCAGGGAAGGCGGTGCGGTTATGTACAGGAAGTACGGGTTGAAAATTGCTCCCTGCATTTTCCACACTTCCCACGTCCGTGTGGGTCGTTTCCGCAAGGAGCCAGGGATGGCGGTGCGATTATGTAATGTGAAGTTAACCCCAGCCACCCTTGCAGTTTTGTTCATTGCATCACGATTTACTCCACATAATTCAGGGCGCTTGCCCAGACTGTTCAACCACTCAAGTTGCACTGGCAGGTAATGACTGAAGAACGATTTCATCAAGTTGGCTAGTGAATGTGTCATGAGATGACTCCGTAAGTGGTGATATCCTGTTGATGGATATTTTGTAAGTAATGGCGGTGAAAGCGCTCATTGACCTGTTCGAGTAACTCAGCGGTGGGGTGCAAATAAACCTGGGTGGAATCTATGTCCACATGGCCCATATAAGTGGCCAGCTACGCCAGCCTTGCGTTGATAACATCCCCGTCCCGATACCAGTCAAGCAACCGGTGAACCGCAAATGTATGCCGTAAGAAATCCAAACGTTTGGATTTCTTTCGTTATCCGAACCTAAATAAAATCCAAACCTTTTTCAAAGATGCCTGATATTTAAGGATTTTAATCATAAAAGGTGTGGATTTTTTCTTTACTTTTTAATTGACTTAACACCACAGAATTGTGCCAGTCCGCCTTTTATTTTTTTCCATTTTTTTGATACTCTTCAAGTGTGGCAAGTGCTTGTAATTCCTGCTCCAGGGTAATGTCCATATATACCATCGTTGTCTGTAACTGTTCATGCCCTAAAAGGAATGAGATCTGTACGATATTCATACCGTCTTCTAACCAATGGGAGGCTTTGGCATGCCTCAGCTGATGAGCATGAAGACCCAGTGGCGCTTCATTACACACTTCATGTGCGGCTCTGGCATGTTTTTTCAGTTGCTTGTTGACTGCAGTCTGACTCAACTTTCCATAGACTCCGGTATTCCTTGAATAAAAAACATAAGCTTCCTGGTTTGGAATATCACCATGAAATTCTTTCAGATATTTCTTTAAATGGGCAACTGCCTTTGGTAAAAGATACAGGGTTCTTATTTTGCTTCCCTTTCCAATGATGGTGGCATTTGGCTTTTGTGTATCCAAATGAAGTTGCTTTGTTTTTAAAGACAGAATTTCATCTATTCTGGCGGCAGTGCTATATATAATAATCATCAGTGCAAGATCCCTTCGCCCTGTTTTTGTGGATAAATCCGGAATCGATAACAACACCTGTACGGCTTTTTTGCTCATCCCTTTTATTTTTTTGTGTATTTCCTTTTTCCGTGGAATCCTTGTGGCATCTTCAGACAGATACAGCAGGAGGATTTCCCTACTCCCCAGATATTTTAGAAATGCCCTTAAGGATGCTAACCGGTTATTACAGGTTTCCGGGCTGCAACCACGTTGTTCCATTAGCCATTGCAGCCATTGTTCGATAATGTTCCTGCTGAAACAGTCACCACACAATCTTTCTGCGCATATTCCTTTTTTATTCTCCAGAAAACTAATGTATAAGGACAGTGCATACTGATAGGATTTCAATGTATGACTGCTGCAGTTTTTTTGGGAAGGGACATATTCATTCAAAAAGGCATTGATATGGCGTGAGATTAGAACGGATTCATTCGTCGCTTTTTTCATCACCCACCTCCGGCAACATGCGTTCGAAATCCATCCCTGTTTTTTCTTCCAGGATGTCAGCCATTCCAGGCACAAGAGAATAGTAATACTTTGTACTTTCCAGTGTGCTGTGTCCCATGCTTTTACTGAGATAAACTAGTTTTTCGAAAAATCCAAAGCCTTCATCGACCCAGCGGTTAATGTTTTCTATGGCATAATGATGCCTGAGTTCATATGCTGTCGTATGAGATCGGTTATATTTATTCCACAACTCACGGAAGTTTGTCTGTACCCATTTCCTTGTATGGAAAGTGTTACCCCTGGCCGGGAAAAAATAAGCCCTGCGAGGGTATTGCTTGCGGATAGCTGCATCATATCTTTTCAAGACTTCAAGCATGGAATCGTGCAGCACGACATAATGCTGGGCATGACCTTTTGAATATTGGATGTTCACAGTCCCATGGCATAAGTCGACATCCTCTACCCTCAGCATTCTTGCCTCATTGGTTCGTATTCCACTACTGTAAAGAAGACGGAAAAATACCGGAGTCGTTATCTTTCTGGAACGCTGTTCGGGCGTTTGGGGTACGCAAGGCAGGTTGTCACAGGCATGGAAAAAATTTTCCAGTTCAGCATCTGTAAAAGAATGAGGGAGATATGTGCACCGCTCTTTTCTTGGCATGTCAGGATCCATAACCTCTGTTTTTTCGCGTGTTCTCAAGTATCGTATAAAACTTACAACAACATAGATCCTTGATCTGCATGAATTGTTAGTTTCCGTATCACGCTTATGGCACCATCCATTCACCATTTCCTGAGAAAGAAGTACAGCATTCGGATATTGTTTCTTGCAGTACCGGTCAAACAGGACTAGGTTTGGTTCATAAGATGTTTCATTCCAATGTTCAGATGCTTTCCTGTAGAAAACATAGGCCTGTATGTTCGGCGCAAGAAAAGAAGTGAATTTATTCATGGGAAAACACCTCCTCTGGCACAGGAAAACGTTCTATGTTGATGGCGCATTCCTTCAATTTCGGAAAATCTGCTCTTAGATAGGACTCAAGGGAATCCGGCGAAGTGTGACCCAGTGTCATGCTGATAACCGGCTGAGGGACTCCATTCCCCAAAAGTGTTGTGGCAAAGTGATGGCGGAAGAGATGGAATCCTTTGCGGTCGCCTTTGGATTGGCGGATGCCTGCAGCTTTCATGATCCGGACTGCCACATTGCCAATACTTCGGTTTTTAAGTCGCACGTATGGTTTATGTTGCGAAACAAAAATAGTTCTGCTTTCTGTTTCGGGGCGCTCTGATGTCAGATAGTCATAAATGGCATTACCGGTAACTGCGGTTAAAGGCAATTCAAGAGGGACCCCCGTTTTTTGCTGCTTGATATCAATGAAATCCCTGTCCCAGTTAATGTCGTCAAGTGTCAATCCTGCAATATCACAGCCACGTAGTCCTGTGTAAAGCGCAAGTATCCCAATCGCTTTATCACGGAGCGTAAGCAGATTTTCACCATCAGCCAGTGTACTCTTAACCTTCTGGATTTCCTCCGGTATAAGATATTGTATATTTTTTCTAATTTCTCTTAACGCGGGAAGAAAAGACAAAACTTTGGAGCATGATTCTGGGTGATAAGGGATACACGCCTTCAAGACTGCAGCAATGTTTTTTTTGTAAGAACAGCTCCTGAGCAGTGTTTCATCAGGGGACATAAATATTGAAAGTACGGCTTCTTCTGTAATTTTACCCAGGCTGTTAATTCCTTTTTGCTGAAGAGATAAGAAAAATGTTGAGGCATTATGAGATCCTGTATAAATGGTAGTCAGTTTCTTGCCACGTTTCTTTTCCACTTCACAGTAAAGGTCGATGACGGATTTGAATTCCGGTGACAATAAGGGATAAGATCCTCTTTCGAAAAGTTCATGTCGGCGTCTTCCATCCGGGTATCTGCCATAGACATCAAACTGCTCAATCGCTCCGATGATAGTCCGTTTATCGCGAAGATAATCAGGGGCATATAATGTTTTGGTGTATTCAAAATATACATCTGTATAGCATGACCATTCCTTTGAATTTACAGATGACAGAATTTTTTCAATCTCCCGTTTGAATCTGTCAACGTATGTTTTTGAGTAATCGTTGGTTTCCAGGTAGAAAATGAGTTTGGGATAATTGTCCTGTAGATTTTGTACATTCATTTGTATGATCTCCTGTTAATTGGATAAAGAAGATCATAAAGCATGAGAAAAAATCCAAACCTTTTAAGATTAAAATCCTTAAATATCAGGCATCTTTGAAAAAGGTTTGGATTTTATTTAGGTTTGGATAACGTAAATCATGCAGACATGGGCCAGGCTCACCGGTTTTACCCCGCAATCCAATGGCCCTCATTAGCCGTAAATAGATACCAATAATGGTAGAGTAAGACAACCTTGAACCATTATTAGAAACAAAAAATGCCGGCTCAAGGCCACTAACCTGTCTGCGTTCATTCAAGTATTCCAGTAGAGCCTGTCTGGTTGATACATGTATGGGCACCAGACGATCTTTTCTAAATTTGGTGGCCTTTACCATCAAACCATCGATGGTCATATCATCAACATTTAACCTAATTGCTTCACAGCTTCGTAGCCCGGTTGCAAAAAGCAATGCAAATAATACGGTGTATGTTTTAGGCCTGATAGTTCCTTCCGGTTTTAGTTGTGATGCTGCAAACAGTAACTGACTAATATCTTCCGAAGAAAACAGATGCCGAATTTTACGTTTTGCTGATTCGTGGCCAAAAACATCTGCCGGAGGTATCTCGTATAAATTATTTTCAGGTTGCATGGCAAACGCAAATCGGCGCACAGTGAGTAAACGGTTTCTTTTTTGAGCTAATGAGGGTGCCATGCCTGCCCATTCAATAACGGTCTCAATACGAACAATATTTTCACAGCGCCGCTCAGCAAATCGCACATAATGCTGTAACAATCCATTTTGTATCCGATATTTAAACCCCATCGCCCGCTGCATCTCCACAAAGGAATTCACTTCATCTTTTAACATGACTTGACCTCCGGCCAGAGCTGCACAATTGTTGCTAACATAGGCATATCAACCTTTGCATAATATCCCGTCATATTCACAGAGCGGTGTCGAAGAATCGATGAAACAGTTTCTAAAGTGGCGCCAGAGCGTAACATCTGAGTAGCGGCTGAATGACGTAGTAAATGAGCACCACAAGAAGCTGGAGTGGCAATACCTGAACGGGTAATGGCACTTGCAACAAGGGATGAAACAACCGCTGAGGAACTCAAGGATCTATACGGGGCATTAAGACAGAGAAAGACTTCAGCTATTTTTACGGGTGGTCGTCCCTTCTCGATATAATCCAGAATAGCATCCCCTGCATCCTGTGGCAGTGGTAAACAATCTTCTCTGTGCCCTTTACCAAACAGATGTAAAGTGCCATCATGCCAATTGATATGATCTAGCTTCATACCAACAATATCTCCCGCTCTTAAACCGATGCGAGATAAAAGCAGAATAATGGCTCGATCACGTAATCCTTTTAAACTATGAATATCACAAGAATTTATAACTTGTTCAATTTCTTCAGCAACTATGTATTTTGGCATAGAGGAAAGCGACCAATTGGCCACCGTCGGTACAGCCCTGTCTAAATCAGGTATACACTGTTCTTCAACCGCTAAGAATCGCAAGTAACTTCGCAATGCAGTTGTCAGGCTTTTTAGCCCTCCTGGAGCATACTGTTTTGAAAGCTGAAATATGACTTGTTTTATGATTTTTGCATTATAGTCTTTGGGTTTGCTACCCAACAAAGGCAAGATAATGTTAATACAATCTGTGTAACGTCTGATTGTTTTTGATGATAAGCCTCGTAGATGAAGAAACTCACTGAATTGTATGATTGATACCGAAACAGAATTATTTGAAATGCTGACATCGTTAAGAATCACTCCTTGTTGATAGAGATAAATGATAAATCGTTGAACTCGATTGACATATTTTTTAGATATAGATGGTTTTCTTCGACCTCCCGGACAACAACAACGATGTTCAGCAAAGTTACTTATAGTTTCAGAATTAACTTCCTTTAATAGAATCCCTTGTTTGTCCAACCAGGTACCAAGATGTGAAATTGAATCAATATAGCCTTTGATTGAAAGTGACGAGTAACCTTTGTCAGACAGTTGTTTAGTGAAGTTTAAAAGGTGGGGTTTAAGTTCGTAGGGCGAGAGAAAATTACAGCTTTTCTCAGATGTTTGGTTGATTTTTTTCATGTCTTGACTCCCAAGTTATTTTGGGATCTTAGACAAATCTGAAGTGGTAATTATGTGCAGTGATTTTAGTAATGAAATATTATGACATACCATCTCCCACAATTACTGCACATAACTGAATACTCCACATAATTACGCATATCAGCAGGTTGAGTACACAACCACAATGACATCGAAAACTGCATTAGCTTTGTTTAAGGCGCACAACCATGCCATTGGCAAATGCCAGTTCCACATCCCAATTAGTTGATGACGAAGAAGGTGAATGACGGGACTCTATGCCAACAAATAGCGGCGTAGGCGTTGTTTCTGTGTGCACGATAGAATCCATTTCCTTTCGTTTTTGTTTTTTTAACTGCGTAGTAAATGAACTATATGGCACGCCTTGCTGCTGGCAGAAATCCTGTTGTTTTAATCCGCTGATTTTGTAATCCAAAATAATACTTTGCCATTGCTCTGGGCTGCGCCGTATTTTTTTGGACGTGTTTGACGTAATGACAAGTGGCGTGGCTGTAGTAGTGGACATGGATTTTCCTCGACATGATGTTTTAATTGAGGAAAGTTTAGGTGAATGTTTGTTTGAATGGAATTACGCTCTAGAATGGCCGCTTACGTTGAACCACACTGAAACACACTCGGCTTTGGTCATCGCGCCCATAGCGCTTACGCAATCGGTCTGTTCACGCAAACTGCCCAGGGCGGTGACATGGTCGGCATGGATATGGCTGTCGACGGCGAGTACAAGCTTGAGATCGAGTTGATCGATCAGACGGACATAGTGCTCGGTATTCTCCAGTACAGGGTCGATGAGCAACGCCTCACCGCCGCTGCGCTCAGCCAGCAGGTAAGTGAAAGTGGAAGACTGATGATCAAATAGTTGACGAAATATCATGTAATACTCCTCGTTACATCCTCAAAGAGAACCTGTTTGTTGAACCATGAAGATAATATAGAGCAAAACAACAATAATAAAAATACGAATTATTGATATTAAAACATCGTATTTATCGATTCTTTACCTATTCAAGAAAATCACAACAAGTGAGCAAATAGACAGTGAAAAGTCACTACTGAAAACTAAAGGATAATGGCCGGCAAGCTTGAACGATGCCACTGTTTGAATGACGCAAAAAGAACAGAGGTTAGTGGACTATGAAATATTCCAGAAAGAAATATTTTAGAAACTAATCCGGTTCATACAGGCTAATTGTTTGAGCAAGTTTTGCCGGAACAGGTTTCAGGCATGAATGTATACCTTTCTTACACTTTGATGTTTTACTCTGCATTGCTTCCAGACCGGTGCAATACCAGTATTTCTTGCAGGCTGAGCCCGGTCAAACCCTGGATCGTACGCCACAGGTAATAAAAGATGGCCATCATCATTAACATGGAGGGAATGGCGATCAGCGGATAGCTAAGCAGTGTCATCTTTCCCAGTTCTTCGTTAAAGGCAGCACTGCCAGCGGGACTGGTGACTACCCATTTTGCCAGGGTATAATTGACCACCGATGAGAACAGGAAGGTAGCACTCAACAGGTAAGTGGCATTTTGCAACCGGGTTTCAAAGAGGCTGCTATTGCCATACTCGTCGAGCTTCTGCCTGATCTTGCCTACATCGATAAATTTCGGGTTATACAGTAGCGTTCTGATCAGCGGATAGGGTGTATAAGTGGAGATCAGTACAGCAATACCGATCAGCCCGGGGATGGCGGCCTCCTTGATGGCTAGCCACTGAGGGTCGAGCTGCAATAGACCAATACCACCTGTAAGCAGGACACTAATCAAACCCAGCACAGCGATAAAGTTGAATTTTTGATATTTAACCAGCTCAAACAGCCCCCAGCTCAAGGGGAAAGCCAAAGCAAAGATTAACGCAGTAGTCGCGCCAAGATATTCAGCACCACTGAATTTCATCAGGATGAGTGAAGGAATAATGATACTCACCAGCAGGTCAACCATCGGTCGCGGCTGATGAGTGGTTATATTTTTCATTATAGAATCCGAATTGTTACTCATTTCATGCCTCTAATTTTCTGTGTTTCTTATGTTATGCAGGAACTCACAATTTCTTTATCGGCCTGTCATCGCTGATCCAGCGCGTGATGCCATGTCATACATTGTTGCGGCCTGCTGTTGTTGAAAAACTGCACTAATTGAAACTATTAATTGTCACTGCTCATAAAACCCAGCAGATGCAACAGGCTGGTGAACAGGTTGAAAATAGAAACAAATAACGTGACTGTTGCCATGATGTAGTTAGTCTCACCGCCGTGGATAATGTTGCTGGTCTCATACAGTATCAGACCTGACATCAGCAGCACGAACATCGCTGATACTGCCAGCGACAGCACAGGCATCTCGAACAATACCGCACCCAGACCAGCGAGAAAAGCCACCATGATACCGGTCATCAGAAAACCGCCCATGAAACTGAAATCCTTACGGCTGGTGAGTGCATAACCGGATAAGGCAAGGAAGATTGCGCCGGTACCGGCCATCGCTGTCATCACTATCTGGCTGCCATTGGCCATCGCCAGGTAACTGTTCAGAATCGGCCCCAGGGTGTAACCCATGAAACCGGTCAGGGCAAAAACGAAGGCCAGCCCGAGGCTGCTGTCACGAAACTTTGTGGTAGCGAACAGCAGGCCAAAGTAGCCGACGAGCGTCAGCAATAAGCCCGGATGCGGCAGGTTCAGGCTCATCGAAATACCTGCGGTTAGCGCACTGAACAGCAGCGTCATGGATAACAGTGTGTAAGTGTTACTTACTATTTTGTTACTAGTGAACGTCGAGGTCTGGCTCTGGTTATGAATTGTAGTTACAGTATTGTTCATGATAATCACCTCTCTATATTTAATTTACTCTGCATATATTACAAGAGGGTAACATTACCTGGTTAGCTGCAGTACTCTCTGCGAACATACTAAACATTTATAAAAAACTACAAAAGTCGAATATCACATAATTTATATTCGAAAATTACGAAGTATTGACAGTTATATTATCAAATGCAAACCAGGCAAATAATATTGGAATATGCTGAAAATATCTTTCTGATTTGGTCTATATTGCTCAACTGTGTTTCTTCAATAAAACATGTCTGATTTATATCATAAGGTATCAATCTCACAGCTCACATCTAAACAACTACCGCTAATGCTCACTCATCACTTTACTTGAAGATTTTTCTGCGATATCAGCTTCAATATATAGCATTAAAAAACATAGTTAATAGCGGCAAACCCTTTGATGACATAATCTTCACTGACTATCGGGCTTGCCGTCACTTCATCGCTCAGTGATTCGGCGGCAACGTTGATAAAAAGCAGCCAGTCCCGGGTAATTTCGATAAACATACTCACGCCTGCCTCAACACTATAAGTATCGTCAAGAGTATATGCTGGACGTTCTATAGTAGATTCACTATCTGACACGCCAAAATCATGGTTACTCAGCTGCGAACTGGTCCAGTTGAAAGCGATTTGTGGCGCAAACCGAAACACGCCAAACTGCAATGATTTATCAACCGCGATGCTGGCCTCTCCACCTCCAATCCTGTCGAGTACATCGTGCTCATAACTTGCTGACAGCTCAAAGCCACCCGGCAATACTGCCTGGATGGCCAGGCCGGCCATGAATGTGTCACTTCGGTCACCCATGCCTGTTAAAAACTCGCTATCGTCTTCATTGTAAACACCGATGCGGTAACTTCCGGTTACAGCAAGTCTCAGCTTGCCGCTACCTACTATTCCAAACTGTATCTTCGGTCCGTAGATCTGCAGCCTTTCACCGTTATAACTAATTGCAGGTATCACCTGGCTGACCGCACCGCTATAACCGAGATACGGGCTGCTTCTTGCGATGACGCCTATACCTAAACCGATACGACCGAATTTACCAAGCGGTCTGTACAGTTCGACATCGAATGCACGAGACTCACTCTGCTTTATCTGAAATGCTGCGCGTTGATAAGACGGCGGACCTTTCGGCCGATAACGGTTTGAAAAACCCAGTGGTTCTTTTGGTATACCGATGAAGTTTTTATCGATGCGATTATTGCCATTTTCATCGAAGTACACCAGCAGAGCATATTCACCGGGCTCGACGTCTTTCATAAGGTATTCATCACGACCATCAAGTGAATGCATAACGACCATATAAGGATCACGCAGGTCACCAAAGACATTGGCTGAATCGAACAGGGCAAGAGCAACCGTGCCTGATTCGGGCGGATTATCTATTCGTACGATCACTTCGGCTGCACTGGCCCATGGCCCGTACAACATGACTCCAACGCTGCAAAATACAGTTCGTATAAAATGTCTTTTTATCATTACCAGGTAATGCCTATATGAGTGTTATTTTCTAGCAAAGTTAATTTTTAACTTGCCGATCACAAGCCAGATGATGTTTTGATGAGCCGCCAGGGTTTGCCGTCACATCGATCATAATTTTTACATCGCCGGGTACAGCCTCTGCACGGCAAGCGCCCATTACTGACCATTACCGTTTGTTTTCTATTTTTTTTCATAGTATCTAAGCCTTCATCCTATATCTTCAACAACACCAGGTGTTGCGGATTAATACATAAGCGATTACCGCAACTCTGTTTAACCAGGTAACCATCAGGCACCTCAGCGATAAAGTGCTGGTAACTGGCAGACTGTGCGCTGACCATCTTCAGCGTTTTATCCGTATTACGTATTTTCGTTCGACCATAACCACTGTTGGAGACCTGCCCTTGCCATATCCAGCAACCACTATCATCGAGAAGATGGGTCATCTCAAACAAGCTCTTCTGTTTTGCTGTCATTTCCTGCTTCATAACTCACCCGCCTTTTATGTTTATTTCTAATCTTCACAAAAATTTCACACAGCTTTGACAATAATTTCACACAGCAAGCCATATGCTAATAGTTATACAAGTTATTGTGTGTGATTTCAGATGAATATTTTTATAGAAAACACCATTAAATAACATTAACTAGTTGAATTTAAAGTACATATACGCATTAACATAATATTAGACACAAAACAATCTTAACATAAATTACATTATTTGTAAAATTATTGTATAACTTATGTATAATTTATGTATAATTATTTTCACAGAAGCATTTAGAGGCAATTATGGCAATCTCAGCACAAACAGCACTGCAGTGGAGTGAACAGGGTTACGTACCGGATAAGGTAATACGTCACGGTATCAAACGCCTGTTAGCGGAACGGCTCATCGAGATCGATCACAGCGATAATGAAAAAATGGCCGAAACGCAATACCGCTTTATTAAAGATATGCGTGAAGCACCGATTGCCCTGCTACCAGAAAAAGCAAATGAGCAACACTATGAAGTACCGTCAGAATTCTTCCACACGGTCCTGGGAAAACACAAAAAGTACAGTTGCTGTTACTGGCCAGCGGGTATCGAATCACTGGATGATGCCGAACAGCTGGCACTTCTGGAAACCTGTAAGCATGCCCGGTTGAACGATGGACAGAACATACTCGAACTAGGATGCGGCTGGGGTTCCCTGACCTTATTGATGGCAGAACGTTACCCGAACAGCCAGATCGATGCTGTATCTAACTCGCATTCACAGCGCGAAACCATCGAATCAGTCGCTGCAAGCCGCGGCTTAACCAATATCAATGTTATCACCTGCGACATGAATGATTTCGATACCACTGAACGATATGACCGCGTGGTATCAGTAGAGATGTTCGAACACATGCGTAACTGGTCACAGCTCTATGAAAACATAAGTCGCTGGCTGAAAGATGACGGCCTGTTTTTTAAACACATTTTTGTCAACCGCGGCGTGCCCTATCTTTTCCTTGACCAGGACGAAGACGACTGGATGAGCAGGCATTTTTTTAGCGGCGGCATTATGCCCAGTGATGACCTGCCACTGCACTTCCAGGAGCATCTTAACCTGCAGAGACAATGGCGTTGGCAGGGTGAACATTATGAAAAAACATCAAACGCCTGGTTACAGAACATGGACGATAACAAAGATTCATTATGGCCACTGCTGGAAACGGCCTACGGCAGTGATCAGACACAGAAGTGGTGGATGAGATGGCGCATGTTCTTCATGGCCTGTGCTGAGTTGTTTGCTTTCAACAATGGACAGGAGTGGTACGTATCACACTACCTGTTCGGTAAAAAATAACTATGTCTAAATCACTCATTACAAATTTGCTCCTGTTTCAACTCGGATGGTTTGCCGTTGTACTTGGTGGTGCATACGACCAGGTGCTTCTCGGCAGCATGATTGCGATGGCTGTCATCGCCTACCATTTTTATCGGGCAGCTGATGTTGCGCAGGAGCTGCGTTTACTTATGCTTGCCCTGATTTTCGGTTTTGTTTTTGAATCTATCATCACATCTCAGGGGCTAGCCCGATACAGTCATGGCCAGGTCTTCAATTACATCGCGCCACTATGGATGATTCTGATGTGGCCATTGTTCGCCACTACCCTGAACCTTTCCATGCGCTGGCTAAAGAACCTTGCGCCATTACTAATCGCATTGATCGGCGCACTACTTGCCCCTTTGGCCTATTACGCAGGTAACAGGCTCGGTGCAGTCGAATATGACGATCTCATCTTATCGATGGGCATCATCGCCATTGCATGGGCAGTACTGCTTCCTGCCCTGGTGACGATGTCATTAAAACTCGATGGCTATAGCGTCTCATCGATAACACCCGATACTAAAGAGCACCATCAGCATGTTTGATATCAATACATTTTCTTACACCTTAGTGATACTGTTTTTCATCGCCTTAGCGTTATGGATAGCGAGCCGAATCAAGAATGACGTCGGCATCGTTGACAGTTTCTGGTCACTGATGATACTGGCTGCCGGCTTATGCTTCCTGTTTTTTTCAGATACAACAATAACACATAGAGATGGCGTTGTACTCTTACTGCTATCGGCATGGGCGATACGCCTGGCATTTCATATCACATGGCGGAACTGGGGTCAGCAAGAAGATATCCGCTACCAGACCATCAGAAAGAATAACCAGCCTAACTTCGAATTTAAGAGCCTGTATATCGTGTTTTTGTTGCAGGCATTTCTTGCTGTCATCGTTGCGCTGCCACTGATGAGTATCTTCAGCAGCAACAGCAATATAAATAACCTCGATTACCTTGCATTTGCACTCTGGCTTACAGGCATGTTGTTTGAGACCGTCGGTGACCTGCAACTTGCTCGCTTCAAATCATCGAACAATAACCAGGAAAAAGTTCTGAACAGCGGCCTCTGGCGTTATAGCCGGCACCCCAATTACTTTGGTGAATTCTGCATCTGGTGGGCATTTTTCCTGTTTGCCGTAGCTTCCGGGTACTGGTGGAGCATCGTTTCGCCGTTGTTAATGACGATACTGTTATTAAAAGTTTCCGGCGTCAGCCTGCTGGAGAGCACTATTTCTGAAAGGCGCCCAGAGTATGCCAGTTACTGCAAAACGACAAATGCCTTCTTTCCGTGGCTTCCTAAAAATTACCTTAAATAATCTATATCGGGTTAACGCTATGAATATTAATTATAAAAGTATAAATAACTTACAAAATGTTTTTTTTAAAAATATTTTATTATTGTGTTGCTTCAGCATTTTCAACGCTGCTTACGCTTCCAGCAATATGCCTGGCAGCATCGATAAAAACTGGAACTTTAAAGTCTATCTTGATGATAAGGAGATTGGCTTCCACAACTTTTCTATGGTGCATAAAGAACAGCATCACGAGATCTACAGCAGTGCGCGTTTTGACGTCAAATTCCTGTTCATCAATGCATACAGTTACAAACATGACAATGTAGAACTATGGCGTGGCCAGTGCCTCAACAGTATCAATGCTGTGACAGATGACAATGGCGATCTGTACAACGTATCCGGAAATGCAGGTGAAGAGGCTTTCGTTGTTAATACCACTGATAAACAGAATAAATACCTGCCATGCATAAAAACCTTTGCCTATTGGGACCCCGAATTTCTTAAAGAGACAACCCTGCTGAACTCACAGACCGGTCAGATGATAAAAGTCGAGAGTGAGTTTATCGGTAACGAGACCTTGAGGCATAACGGTGAAGAGGTCGTCGCCAGGCATTATCGATTACATGGCAAAGACCTGCATATAGACCTGTGGTATTCAGTCGATGATCACTGGCTGGCACTGGAATCTCTGACAGAGAGCGGACGTGTCGTCAGATATGCGATGCCATAAATAAGAGCGCAGCGGGATAGAGACCGCAGAGATAGAGACCATGACAAAAATGAAAAAAACATTACTGCTACTTCCATTAATCACCTTGCTGAGCGCGTGCGGGAGTCAAAACTTGAAACCGATACATACAGTTGAGCATGTCGATCTTAAACGCTTTATGGGTGACTGGTACGTTATCGCAAACATACCAACCTTTATCGAGACTGATGCTTATAACGCGATCGAAACATACCAGATGAACGATGATGGCAGCATCGCGACCACCTTCACTTTTCGTCAAGGATCACCTGATGGTGACCGTAAACAGTACAAGCCGACAGGCTTCATCGTAGACCAGCAGTCGAATGCGCTGTGGGACATGCAGTTTATCTGGCCTTTTAAAGCCGAGTACCGCGTCATCTATCTCGATGATGACTACCAGACCACCATCATCGGACGCAGTAAACGTGATTATGTCTGGCTGATGTCGCGTCAACCAGGCATGGATGAAAGCAGTTATAAATCATTACTGACATTCATGGAATCCCAGGGATACGACCTGGATAAAGTACAGAAAGTGCCACAGATCTGGCCACAGAAATCAGAAACTGCACACAATCCCACGGAGGCTAAGGCGCAATGAAGATCGCAATCATCGGTAGCGGTATCGCGGGCAATGTCGCTGCATATCATCTGAACAAAGAACATGACATTACTCTGTTCGAACAGAACAGTCACATCGGCGGGCATACACATAGCCACATCATCGATGATGTCAAAGGAAAATTAAATATAGACACCGGCTTCATCGTATTGAACGACAGGTCCTACCCCAATTTTATCAGCTTGCTGGAAGAACTTGAAGTTGACATACAGAAAACAGAGATGAGTTTCAGTGTCAAATGTGAACACAGCGGACTTGAATACAATGGTAACAACCTCGACACGCTGTTCGCTCAACGCAGAAATTTATTCCGGCCCGGGTTTTACAGGATGATCGCTGACATCCTGCGTTTCAATCGTGAGGCGACCGAGGCCATCAACAACACGCATAGCGACCAGAGCCTCGGTGAATTCTTGCATAACAATAATTACAGTGAAATATTTATCAACAAATACATCGTGCCGATGGGTGCTGCTATCTGGTCGACGAACCCGGATGATATGTTCAGCTTCCCCGCCAGGTTCTTCTTCAAATTCTTCTTCAACCATGGTCTGCTAAGCGTAAACGACCGCCCCCAGTGGTACGTAATTAAGGGTGGCTCTAACAGTTATGTAAAGAAACTCATCATGGGCTTCGAAGACAAAATACGGACGGACTGCCCGGTAGATAAGATCGTTCGCTATGATGACTATGTTGAGATACATACACAGAGACATGGCGTTGAAATATTTGATTATGTATTCATCGCATCACACAGCGACCAGGCATTGAACATGCTGCAACAGCCTACAGCCCAGGAACGCGAAACTCTGTCAGCCATCCAGTACCAGAAAAACGAAGCTGTACTGCACACAGACAGATCGCTGCTGCCGATCAGGAAAAAAGCCTGGGCATCCTGGAACTACCATATTCCCAGAGATACCAGGACCAATGTAGCACTGACCTACAATATGAATATCCTGCAAGGAATCAGCTCAGAAAACACATATTGCGTCACGCTGAATTACAGCGATCAGATCGATAAGAAAAAGATCATTAAAACCATCGAATATCATCATCCGATATTCACACCTGAAAGCATCATCGCGCAGGAGAATCACCGATTGATCAACGGTACCAGCAGAACATACTACTGCGGCGCCTACTGGCGAAATGGTTTTCACGAAGATGGCGTGGTAAGCGCTATCAATGCTCTTTCACACTTCAAACAGGATATCAGTCATGAAGAAAAGCTGTCTTTACGTTGGGCAAGTTAGGCACCGCCGCTTCACCCCGAAAACACATCAGTTCAGCTATAAACTGTTCCTGATGTACCTGGACCTGTCTGAACTGCCTTCAGTTTTCGATCGCTTCTGGCTATGGTCTATCGAAAAAGCAAACATCGCGAGCTTCCGTCGCAAGGACCATCTCGGTGACAAAAAGCTGCCACTTGATATCAGTGTACGCAACCATATCGAGCAAGAAACAGGCATTCGTCCACAGGGGCCTGTTCGCCTGCTCACACATCTGAGTTACTTCGGTTTCAGGTTTAACCCGGTGAGCCTGTATTACTGTTACGACATTGATGACGAGAATCTCGAGTTCATCGTTGCTGAAGTTAACAATACACCATGGGGCGAACAATACTGTTACCTGCTGGACTCCAGAGATAACCTGGCAAACACGGACCATTCTGATAACAAGCTTCATCGTTACCATGAAGACAAACGTTTTCATGTCTCACCTTTCATGCCGATGGATATGCAGTACGACTGGCGATTTTCTACTCCAGGAAATGCATTATCAGTCCATATGGAAAACTATCAGCACAGTAAAAAAGTGTTTGACGCAACACTGAAACTAAAAAAACGTGAGATCACGAGCAAGAACCTGGCAACGGCGCTGATCCAGTTTCCGATGATCACGATGAAAATCGTTGTAGCCATTTACTACCAGGCGCTGCTGCTATGGCTTAAAAGAATACCTTTTGTTAACCACCCTAAAGTCGAGGCACCAGAATCGGTGAAATCAGTATGAAGTCGAATACCATCGCACTCACCAGACCAGAGAACCCAGGGTCTGCTTATCGCTGGATAGACCAGTTTGCAAAAAAGATTTTCCTGTCAAAGTTCAGCGAGATAAGACATGGCAGGATAAAGCTAATCGAAGGCCATACCGAACATAACTTTGGTAAGCATGATACTGACTTCCCTCTACATGTTTCGATCACCGTTCATGAGCCCAGCTTCTACAGTGATGTCATATTTGGCGGCACAGTCGGATCAGGTGAAGCCTACATGGCGAGGAGCTGGGACTGTCAACAGCTGACCGACCTGGTACGCATCATCCTGCGTAATGAGGATGTACTCAACTCTATCGATGGCGGTTTCGGCAAACTGATGCTGCCGTTACACAAGGCTTTTCACTTCCTGCACCGAAATTCACTTTCTGGAAGCAGAAAAAATATCGGCGCACACTATGATCTCGGTAATGATATGTTCGAACGCTTCCTCGATCCGACGATGATGTACTCCAGTGGCATCTTCGAATATGAGGAGATGAACATGGAGCAGGCCAGCATCGCAAAACTGGACAGGATCTGTCAGAAGTTACAGCTTAATGAGCATGACCGG
>RCNG010000228.1_pt1 | contig 24364 bp, 22 predicted proteins | sample 2041371 | NCBI WGS metagenome assembly RCNG01 (sample SAMN09708227, study PRJNA481090) | Marine sediment metagenome, whole genome shotgun sequencing project. | biome: marine sediment; feature: ocean; material: sediment; isolation source: Sewage treatment plant 1 marine sediment (STP1) ... | reverse complement strand
CGAGCATCGAGCATCGAGCATCGAGCATCGAGCATCGAGCATCGAGCATCGAGCATCGAGCATCGAGCATCGAGCATCCAGCTTGCGGGCTAACAACGAACGGGCTAATATTCGGTTTCGCCGCGCGACGGCGGCACCGGGAGATGTGCATGACGGATCGAGAGGACGGCGTCTTTATCACCGTGGACGAGGCGCTGGTGCGTATGGCCCGCGGCGAGCAGATCATCGTGGTCGACGACGAGGACCGCGAGAACGAGGGTGATCTGATCTTCGCCGCCGATAAGGTGACGCCCGAGGCGATCAATTTCATGGCCCGGTTTGGTCGGGGCCTGGTCTGTGTTTCGTTGACCCCGAGCCGCTGCGACGCGCTCGAGCTGCCGTTGATGGTGGAGAAGAACACCTCCACCCACGGAACCGCCTTCACGGTCAGCGTCGAGGCCAAGGAGGGGACGACCACCGGCATCTCGGCCCACGACCGGGCGGCGACGGTGCGGGCGTTGGTTGACGAGAAGACGAGGCCGGATGACCTTCAGATGCCCGGGCACACGTTTCCGCTGCGGGCACGCCGGGGAGGCGTGCTCAAGCGGGCCGGTCATACCGAGGCGTCGGTCGATCTCGCGAGAATGGCCGGCCTCACACCGGCTGGCGTGCTGTGCGAGATCATGGATGACGACGGTCAGATGGCGCGTCTCCCGCGATTGCAGGAGATCGCACGGGAGCACGGACTCGGAATTCTCACGGTGGCGGATCTCATCGCCTTCCGGATGCGGACCGAAAAGCTGGTCGAACGTGTGGCCGGGCCGGCCCTGCCGACCGTTGCCGGGGACTTCCGCATTTACGCCTACCGCAATCGGGTTAACGGCGAGGAGCATATCGCGCTGGTGATGGGCCAGATCGACCCGGCAAAGCCGGTGCTGGTGCGGGTCCACTCGCAGTGTCTCACCGGCGACGTCTTCGGTTCCCGCCGCTGCGACTGCGGCGATCAACTTGACGCTGCCATGCGCCAGATTGCGGACGAGGGCTCGGGGATCCTCGTGTATCTACTCCAGGAGGGGCGTGGAATCGGGTTGTTCAACAAGCTACGCGCATACGAGCTCCAGGACAGGGGAGAGGATACGGTCGAGGCAAACCTCCACCTGGGTTTCAAACCCGATCCCCGCGATTACGGAACCGGCGCTCAAATCCTGTTCGATCTCGGTGCGCGGCGGTTGCGTTTGATGACCAACAATCCGAAAAAATACACGGCGCTGCGCGGATTTGGTCTGGAAATTGCCGAGCGGGTACCCCTGGAGGTACCGCCCACCGACAGCAGCCGGTCGTACCTCGAAACGAAAAAGCGCAAAATGGGGCATATGTTGAAGATGGTGTGAAGCCAGACGCGGTGCCAGGTGAAACAAAGTTAACAAAGCAATTGTTCCGAGGTAGGGCCAGCGCTTTCTGCCGTCATCCGGACTATCGTCAACTGGGAGTATTCGTGGCTTTGTTAACTTTGTTTCACCTGGCACCGTCACGGATATGAAATACCCCCTCCCTGACTTGAGTGCGTTGGCGCGCGAGTTGGAGCGTGGTGCTCCAGGCGCCGCAGTGGGCGGCGTCGATGCCGGGGCCCGTTCGCTGGCCGTGGCCGCCCTGGCCGTTCATGGTTGGCCGGATCGTCTGGCTCTCATCGTGGTGCCGCACGTGGCAGACGCGGAGGATCTGGCAGCGGGGCTGGGTCTGCTGGCGCCCGGTATCCGGGCGGCGGTCGTGCCGGCCGAGCTTGCAGGCCCGTATCTCGGCGCCGAGCCGCCTCTGGCCGCGCGGCTGCAGGCCGTGCACGTCATGCACCGGGTGGCTTCGGGCGATGTGGATGTCGTTGTCGTTCCTGCGCGTGTCCTTTCATCGCCCATACCGTTGCCGCACGCGATATCGAATGCTGTGCACGAGATCGAGCTTGGGCAGCGCATCGATCCATCCGTGCTGGCGGGCCGTCTTTCGGCGGCCGGATACCACCGGGTCGATCTCGTGGAGGAGGCGGGCGAGTTTGCGATGCGCGGATGGGTGGTTGATCTCCACCCTGGAGGAGAGACGGGTCTTCGTGTCGAGCTCGATGACGACAGGGTGGAGTCGATCAGAGCCTTCGACCCCGCCACACAGCGAAGCTGCGGCGACGAGGTCGAGCGTGCCTCGGTGCTTCCTCTCAACCTCTTCCCAGCAGATCCGGATCGGCTGCTCGAGGTGGCCGCGCAGCTCGAGGGCGAGTTTCCCGCACTGGCCGGGCAGATGGTGGAGGGTGCCGAACGGCGCCTGTGGTGGGGCGCGCTGCACCTGGGCGGCGAATCGACGAGCTGGTTCGATCTGGCGGACCAGACCATCGTCTGCGAACGTGACGAGGTCTTGGGCGAGCTTGGAAGATGGTGGACGGTCCAGGAGCGGGAGTGGCAGGGTCTCCGCCGTCGTTCGGTGGATCTCCCACCGCCCGACCGCCTGTTGCGAACGCCGGAACACCTCCGAGGGCTGATCGAAGACGCCTCGCTACGGCTGGAAAGCCTCGAGCTGGTGGATGGCTCGACGACCTGGCGGCGTCTTTCCACCCACCCTGTCGAGAGCTTTGTCCGTCGTCTCCCCGATCTCGTGCCGACGATTCGTTCGCGACGGGGGCAGGATATGGCGCAGGTCCTGGTAGCGGCCACCGCAGGAGAGAGTCGGCGCCTCGCCCATCTGCTGCGCGAAGGGGGGATCGAGCCGGTCGCTGCGCCACCGGCCGCCGGCGGGGTAGCCATTGTCGAGGGCGGGCCGCAGCACGGTTTTGTATGGGATGGCGGGCTCGCGGTGTATGGGCGCCGCGATCTTACCGCCGCCCCGACGCCACGGCGGCGGCGTTCCGGAAAGGGGGTATTCGCGTCGGATCTGCGTGATCTCCGTCCTGGAGATCTGGTCGTACACTTGGACCACGGAATCGGGCGTTTTACGGGTTTCAGACTGGTGGCGGTCGAGGGCCGAGAGATCGAGATGTTGGCCCTCGCCTACCACGGCGGGGACTCGTTGCTAGTGCCGGTCGAACGAGCGGATTTGATCCAGAAATTTGCCGGCGGTGATGCCGACGTCAATCCCAAGCTCGATCGCCTCGGTGGAGGGACCTGGCGAAGACGCAAGGCGCGGGTCAAGAAAGCGGTACGCGAAATGGCGGCCGAACTCCTGCGTCTCGCGGCGGTTCGTCACACGGTGCGGGGCTTCGCCTTCTCGCCGGACTCGCCGTGGCAGCGGGAGTTCGAGGATGCATTCGAGTTCGATCTCACGCCGGATCAGGAACGGTCGGTTCAAGACATCAAGATTGACATGGAGTCCGAGCGGCCGATGGACCGGCTGCTGTGCGGCGATGTCGGTTACGGGAAAACCGAGGTTGCGATCCGCGCCGCTTTCAAGGCGGTGCTCGAAGGCAAGCAGGTCGCTCTACTCGCACCGACGACGATTCTCGTCGAGCAGCACCGTGAAACCTTTCGCCGACGGTTCGAAGGGTTTCCGGTTGAGGTGCGAATGCTGTCGCGATTCTCATCAAACGCCCAGGTCAGGGAAACCACCGAGGGGCTTGCCGAGGGCCGTGTGGACGTGGTGGTCGGAACCCATCGGCTGTTGGCCGACACTATTCACTTCCGCGACCTCGGGCTGCTCGTTCTTGACGAGGAGCAGCGCTTCGGCGTCGCCCAGAAGGAACGCCTCAAGAAGTTGCGCACCGAGGTTGACGTGATCGCCATGTCGGCGACCCCGATTCCCCGCACCCTCAATCTTTCCCTCAGCGGTCTGCGCGACATTTCAATCATCGAGACGCCGCCGCGGGACCGGCAGGCGGTGGAGACCTCGGTCATCGAGTTCTCCGAGGAAATCGTGCGCGAAGCTGTGCTTTACGAAATGGAGCGGGGTGGCCAGACCTACTTCGTCCACAACCGGGTGCGCTCGATGGGCGCCTTCGCCGACTGGCTGAGGCGGGTGGTGCCAGAGGCGCGGGTGGTCGTGGCCCACGGACAGATGTCGGAACGCCACCTCGAGAGCGCCATGCGCACCTTCCTCGATGGCGAGGCCGATGTCCTGCTTGCGACCGCCATCATCGAGAACGGGCTCGACATCCCCAACGCCAACACCCTGCTGGTCAACCGGGCGGATCGATTCGGGCTCGCCCAGCTCTACCAGTTGCGAGGCAGAGTCGGGCGGTCAGAGCGCCTCGCTTTCTCCTATTTTCTGGTGCCCCCCGGCAAGGTACTGACGCCACCGGCCCGCGTCCGCCTGGCCGCCATCCAGGAGTTCTGCGAGCTTGGCGCCGGTTTTCGGATCGCGGCGCGAGACCTCGAGATCCGGGGCGCCGGCAACCTCCTCGGCGCCGAGCAGCACGGTTTTCTCGAGGCGGTTGGTTTCGAGACCTACTGCCAGCTCCTGGAGGAGGCGGTGGCGGAGCTCGAGGGGCGCCCGGCGGCGATCCGGCGAGAGGTCGAACTCCGGTTGGGAATGGATCTGCAGCTCCCGGAACGCTATTTGCCAGAGCCGGCGTTACGCCTGAGCTTTTACAAGCGTCTCGCCGCCTGTGACGACGAGACAGCACTGGCGGCGCTGCTCGAGGAGATGACGGATCGCTATGGACAGGCGCCGCCGCAGGTCGAGGCCCTGGCCCAGGCGCAGCGGGTGCGGGTGATGGCGCGCGGCGCCGGAGTGATGTCGGTGGCCCGTCGAGGACGCCGCTGGCGACTGCGGTTGGACCCATCGGTCACGCCGTCAGCGCGGCTTGCGGAGGTCGTCACCGCCCGCCCGGGCGCCCAGGTGAGCCCCTCCGGTGAGATCACCTTTGCGGTCGCTGAGGATGACGCCGGTACGGGCGACGTTCTGCGCTTCCTCACCGCCCTCCAGGAAAACGCCTCCACGTTGTAACGTCGTATCGCTGATACGATGACTCCATGGACCCATTGCATTGCGAAGACCTTGGTCATGGCGTCTTCGTAAGTCCGTCGCCGGGCGGCGAGCTGATCGTGACCAGCCCGCGCCTCGATCTCGGTTGGAGAGTGGCCATGGGGCAGACGCCGGGCACTGCGGTGCTGTGGCGGGAGCATTTCTGCGAGGTCATCGGGCGGGTGGCGGCGGGCGCCGGTGATCGGTGGGTGCTGCGTCTCTGGGAAGAGGCCTCGGCGATGCGGGGGGTTGTCCGACTCGATGCCGAGACCGTGAGCGTGCTCGGAGAACGGGTGGATACCCAACGCCGAAGGCAGCGGATGCGAATATGGACGATACCGCTTCTGCCGCTGCTCGGTTTGGCGCCGGCGCGGCTGCAGAAATGTTGGGCCGAAAACTGGAACTTCCCGGCCGAGTCGGCAATCTGGTTTTCGGTGGTTGCTGAAATCCTGGTGGGCAGCCTCGGGCTCATTCAGGCGTTCGCCCTGGCCTTTGGTGGCGATTGGTTCTTACCCGCATGGTTGCATTGGGCTGTGGTCGTCGGACCGCTGCTGGTTGTCGAGGGCATGGTGCGGTTGGCCCTGGTCGCGGCCGATGGCGAGCCGGTCGGATCGGCGCTCGGTCTACCCCTCGGTCTGCTGGCGCCGAAGAAAGAGCCGTTTCGCGAGACCACGGCGCCCGAGCTTCGACGTCTGGACGAATCAGACGGCATCCTCGAGCTGATTTCGCCCATCTATCGAAAAGACTGGGATGGCGGTGGCATTTTGAGATATCGGGGACGGTTCTACCGTCTCGATCGTACAGGTCAGGAGGGTCGGTTCTGGGTCTATCGGTTCCGACGATGCCCTGATGCGGGGTCGACCGGTACGATCATGCATTTGCTGCCACCGCCAGGGAGCACATACGTGCCGCCGCACATGGATTCGGAGCCGCCGTCCTTCCTGCGCACGATGCTGACGACGGCAGCGGTCACACTGGGACCGCGTTCCGACCAGGAGCTCTGGGGCGCTCATCTCGGTGTGCGGCCCATCTGGTTGACAACAATTGGCGCGGCAGCGGAGCTGGTGGGCGGTCTGGTCAATCTTCGCAGCGACCTTGCAAGCGCCGGCCTTCTGATACTCGTGCTCGATTTCTTCCTCGTGGGGGAGGGTCTGCTGCGCCTCGGCTCGGTCGCCACCGGGCGACCGATGGGGAGCGTCTTCGGCTGGATCCTCCGCCCCCTCTACCGCCGATCGCTCCCACCCACCGGGGTACAGGGCACAGGGTTCAAGGTACAGGGTGGTCCCTGAACCCTGAACCCTGGGCCCGCTCCGGGATGGACGCATCCAGCATCCAGCATCGAGCATCGAGCACCCAGCATCCGTGCTAGTCTTCGCGGATGGTCGCGTTTGATTGTATTCGCAGGTGCTTTGCCGTGCTCGCGTTGGTTGGAGCTGTGGGCTGCGGCGGTAGTGGTGACACTGTTGCGCGGGTCGGCAGCAGGCAGCTGGAGATCGCTCCATTCCAGGATTTTGTGACCGAGGTGACGGGTGAAGGCTGGCAGGGGGTGGGCTCGAATGTGACATCGCGGCTGCTCGATCAATACCTCGACCGCCTGGTGGTATTGGAGGCCGCCCGCGGGCGCGATGTGGCTGCGGTGGCGGATCCGTTGGCCCTGGGACCGGCCGAAATGCAGTGGTTGCTCGACGAGCTCTGTGGCTCGCCCCCGGCCCCCGACGAGACTGAGATTGCCGACAAGGTGGCCCGGCAGTTGGAAGTGGAGCGTCCGGCGCGAGCTCATGTGAGACAGCTGCTCGTGGATACGTATGAAGAGGCGTTGGCTGCGCGTCAGCGGTTAGCAGCGGGCGAGGACTTTGTCGAGCTTTCGCGCGAGGTGAGCCGCGCGCCCAATGCCGCGGACGGAGGTAAGCTCGGGTTTTTCGATCAGGGGAGCTTGACGCCGGAAATCGACGAGGTGATCTTTTCCCTCGAAGCCGGTTCATTCTCGGATCCCGTTCAGGGTCCGTCCGGGTACCATGTCTTTCAGGTGTTGGAGGTCGTGCCGCCGGGCCCTTCAGATCGCAGCAATGTTGAGGTCGCGGTGCGTACTGAGTTTGCCCAGCGGCAGGCGCGAGAGTTTTTCCGCAAATGTATTCTCGGGTTGGCAATGGAGATCGGGGTCGATGTTCATGAAGAGTTCCTGTGGTTTTCATACAGTGGCGGGTATGCGGAGGGTCATGGTGATGCGTAATGGGGTTGTCAACCTCGTCATCGCGTTGATGGCGATGGTGGTGGTTGTCGGAGCCGGCGAGCGAATCCTGTTGGAAGGACCCCTCATCAGGGTCAACGACCGGATCATCACGGTCACGGAATTTACCGACAGGGTCCGGCAAGAGCTCATCCAGGTTCAGCAGCAGCCGACCACCGAGGAACTGCACCAGTTCGTCGAGATTCTCCTCAAGGAGGTCGTCAACGAGCTCGTGCTGATGGAGCGCGCCACTGAAAAACGTCTCGTTGTCGACGACCAGATGGTTGATCAAGCGATCGCAAATCTCCGCGAGGAAAACAACCTGCAGGACGACGAGGCTTGGGAACAGGCCCTCAAGACCTCGGGTCTGTCTGTCGAAGGGCTTCGCGAACGATACAGGCAAACGATCATGCTCCAGCGTGCGGTGCAGGGCGAGGTGCGCCCGGTCGAAATCACCGAAGAGGAATTGCGGCAGCAGTATGAGCAGGATAAGGACAACTATCTGGTGCCGGCAATGGTCGAGCTCGAACAGGTGTTCATCCCGGTGGACGACGATGCCGGTCTTGCCCAGGCCGAACGAATGGCTCAGGGGATGGTGAGCCGAGTCCGTGACGGTGCGGACCTCAAGGCCGAGGCGACATTGGCCGGAGTGGATCTGCAGGATTTGGGAGAGATTCCGGTGGATGACTGCCGTGCGGATCTCGCACAGGCGTTGGAAGGGCTCGACGACGGCGCAATAACCAATCCGATTCCGGTGCCGGGGGGAATCCAGGTCATTCGTATGGTGCGGCGGATTCCCGCGGGATACCAACCCTTCGAGGACGTGAGTCAGCAGCTCCGTCGCCAGAGATCCGCAGAGTCATATGAGAGCCAGACCAGAGGCCTCGTAGAGAAGCTCCGCGCGGAGTACCTCATCGAAGTTCATGAAGAGTATCTCGACCTGGTTTACACGCAACTTGGCGCGACGTGAGCCCAAGATGAGTGATTCTCACCGGCGATCTGCACCAAGCTCTTGCGCTCTGGTTGCTTGCGAAAGTGCTCCACATACCAACGGGTATGCGTCCGCTTTTCGCAAGTACCAGAGCATCAAGAGCTTGGCACATCTCATCCGGCAGAATCGCTTAACTTGGGCTGGGTGGAGCGGATCATGACCGACGAACAGCGGGTGTGGATCAAGGATCTCCGCGCGGGATCGAATCTCGAGGAAATCTATGCCGTTCGCGCCGCCGATATTCGTCAGCGTCGCGGAGGGGGGCCGTATCTGGCGGCGATCCTCGGCGACCGCACGGGCGAGGTGACGGCGCTGGTGTGGCAGAACGTCGATCGCGTTCGCGGCGTGCTCGAGCGCGGAAACGTCGTGAGGATCAAGGGCCAGGTGCAACGGTACAACCAGCAGCTTCAGATCGTCGTGCGACAGGCGGAGAGGGTGGCGGAGGCTTCCGTCGACGAGGAGCTGTTTCTGCGTTCGTCATCCGTCGATCCAACGCTGCTGTGGAAACGGCTGATGGATGCGATCAAGGATGTCAACAATCCCGACCTGCAGCGGCTGCTGTCCCTGGTTTTCTCCGACCCCGAGGTGGAGGAACGCTTTCGAGCGGCGCCGGCCGCGCGGTCGATGCATCACGCATTTCGATCGGGTCTTCTAGAGCACACGGTGTCGGTGGCGGAGATTGCCCGTTTGCTGTCAGAGCACTATGACCTCGACGCCGACCTCGTCGCAGCGGGGGCCCTGTTGCACGATCTGGGAAAGATCTGGGAGCTTGAGATCGCCGCCTCGATCGAGTACACCGATGACGGGCGGTTGATCGGGCACCTGCCGATGGAAACGTTGTTCGTTGAAAAGAAGATCGGCGAGCTGGAGGACTTTCCTCGGGAAACCCGCCGGCAGTTGCTCCATATCCTGCTCTCACACCACGGTGAGTACGGTTTTGGTTCTCCGAGGCGGCCGAAGACTCCGGAAGCCCTGCTGGTGCACATGGCCGACAACCTGGACTCGAAGATGGCCGGGATGCTCGAGGCGATTGCCGCAGAAGGCTCGGACGACGAGGCATGGACGCCGTACTCGAGAATCCTCGAGCGGCACATATATCGCCGGCGGTTGCCCACGGATGTTGAAGACTCATAGCGGTGCCAGGTGAAACAAAGTTAACAATGCTGACACAGACCACACTCACCGGAAAAATTCCTCTGCATTGTTAACTTTGTTTCACCTGGCACCGTCACGGATGCTCCCGGCCACCTCCCCGTCGTCCGGGAATCTCCCCAGGGCGCGCTTGGAGAACATGAGGTTGCCGTCGACCGTGACCTCGAAGACCCCGTCCCTGCCCTCGATCAACCCGACCGTCGCTCCAAACTCTTGCTCCAACTCAGCCGCCAGCCCGGCGGCCCGAGGTTGGTAGTTTCAAACCACGCAATACTCGATTGAAATGTCCATGCGCACCTCCACGGTCGAGAATCATAGTTCATATTTTCTGATTTTCCTCCCGCGCCCGCCAGGCACGGGAGGAAAATCAGAAGAGGAGGGCCGTCCAGGGCCCGACGTGGTGTTACGATCATTCGTGATGGCACCAACGGCTGTGGGCGGTGTTCCGTAAACCTCATGGGGAACGATGGTGAGGGAGAACCTGTGCATTCTGCCGGCAGACGTCGCAATAGCCGACGAGGTGGTCATGACTGACCGCGAGTGGGTTCGTTCTGCGCAGGACGGAGATGAAGAGGCGTTCGCCAAGTTGATTAGGCGCCATTCAGGCGGCCTCCATCGGACGGTGGCCCGAATTCTCGCCGACGACACCGAGGCGTGGGACGTGGTTCAGATGGCCTTTCTCAAGGCCTGGCAACGCCTCGACCGATATAATCCTCGCTACAGCTTTTCAACCTGGCTCTACCGTATCGGCACCAACCTCGCCATCGATCTCCTGCGTTCGCGGTCGAGCCGGGAACGGACGCATAAGGCCCACACCGAACACCATCTGCGGTTGGTGGGAGCCGGCGAAGGCGCCGGATCGAGGGCCGACAGCAGCGAGGCGGACCGGATCCTCGGTCAGATTGTGGGAGTCCTTACGCCTCAACAGCGGAGCGCGTTCGTATTGCGTGAGATGAAGGGTATGGATACGACTGAGGTAGCCGAGGTTCTGGGTTGTTCGGCGACGACGGTCCGTAACCATATTTTTCAGGCGCGGAAGGCGCTGCGACGTGAAATGAGGGCGCGATTTCCCGAGTACCTGCCGGCCTCCGAAAGGGGATGAAATGGACTGCAATGTGTTTCGAGAGCTTCTGAGTTCTTATCTTGACGAATCGCTCGAGGAAGATCGGCGGCAGAGCTTCCAACACCACCTACGCGAGTGCGCGTCATGTCGAGAAATCGCCCTTTCGCAAGATCCGAGCCTGCTCTTCGCCGGGGCGCCCGAACCGGTGATTTTGCAGGCGGATGTCGATGCGTGTGCAGTCGCGGTGACGGCCCGGATCAGACAACAACGTCTCGCGCACCGGCTGCAGAGGCGCCGGCGTCCGTGGCTGGCAGCGGCAGCGGCCGTCGTGATCATGATAGCCGGCGGGTTGATCTGGAAGGTGACGGTTGGAGGCATTGGGGATTCGGCAGCGCCGGGGGTCGAGGCATTTGCAGAAGGAGACACTCAAGCAGTTCCACCGACGGTCGAGGTGGAGATGGCCGGTGAAGACGTGCGGGTTTACCAGTTTGCTGCTGATGACGATGACGACACGGCGGTCTACTTTATCGTTAACCCCGCGATGGAGCTCTGAAAGATGTGGAATCGATCAATTCTGACCCTGTCGGCAACATTGCTGGCGACGATCGCCGCGGCGGCGGCCGTGGAGACCGTGTCGCGTGTCTTCACCCTCGAACATATTTCGGTCTCGGAAGCCTCCTCAGCGGTGCAGCCGTTGCTCTCGGACCACGGAAGCTTGATCCTGCAACCGAGCCGCTCTCGGTTGACGGTTCAGGATCTTCCGCAGGTAGTCGATCGAGTGGCGATCCTCGTCGCCGATCTCGACAGCTTGCCCGATAGCTACAGCGTCCAGGTCGAGCTTTTCGAGGGCGGATCCGAGCCCTACAGCTCGGCAACGCAGGCGCAGGTCGACCAGCGTCTGCAGAAGATGTTCAATTTCGCATCCTTTCGCCAGCTCGGAAGCGCCGTCCTGGAGGGCGAATTTGGGAGCCCGGCACAGGCCGATCTCGGGGGCGGTTTCCAAATCTCGTTCTCTGCCCAGCCCATCGAGTATTCCGAGGACACGCCATGGGGGAGCCCGGATCCGGGGGAACGACTCCATCTGCGACCACTCATCCTCAGACGCGTGACCGTTCAACCCGACGGCACCCAGGAGATCGACATTCTTCTGCGCACCAACGTCTTGATCGCCCCGAATCAAAAGGTCTACATCGGCGCCGGCAACTCCGAGGATGCCGATCGCGGGCTCGTGCTAGTTGTCCACTCCCAGGGTTCCGGGGGGAGTTGAGTGCCGGAGTTCGTCTGCCGACTCGGAGCCCCGGATGGCTCGGTGGTGGAGCAGCGGCGGGTTGCGGTGTCGATGGACGCCCTTCGCCGCGAGCTCGAGGCCGAGGGCTTTCACATTTTCAACCTTTCGGGAGCACGATCGCGTTTCCGAGTGCCGTTTTTCTCCCGCTCCGAAAAAGTCAGCGGCCAGGACTTCCTGCTCTTCAACACCCAGCTCAAAACGTTGCTGCATGCCGGAATGCCGCTGGCACAGTCGCTCGAGTTGCTCAAGGGTCAACAGACCGATCCCCACTTCCGGGCCCTTCTCGACAAGATTCATCAGCAGGTGGTGACGGGGATTGCGCTGTCCGATGCGTTCCTGTCCCTCGGTGAGACGTTTCCTCGGCTCTACGCCAATTCCCTGCGGGCCGGCGAGCGGACTGGCGAGCTCGAACAGGTGCTGGAAAGGTATGTGGAGTACCAGCGCCTGGTCGAGGCGGTGCGCAGAAAGATCATTGGCGCGCTCACCTACCCGGCGGTCCTGGTGACGTTGTCAGTTGGGTTGGTGGTCATCCTGATGGTCAAGGTGATCCCGTCCTTCAGGGACTTTTACGTGCAGTTCGAGACCGAGCTTCCGCTGCCGACGAGGATTGTCCTCGGGGCCGCTGATTTCACAAAGAGCAACGCACTGTGGATCCCCGCGGCGGTGGCGTTGGCGGTGTATGGGATTCGTGTCTGGCGTTCCTCGCCTTCCGGCCGGATGATCACGGACCGCTGGCGATTGCGTCTGCCCTTCGTTGGGCGGCTGGCCCATCTCTTTGCGCTCTCCCAGTTCAGCCGCTCGCTGGCGATTCTGCTGGGCGGGGGTACACCGATGGTTCCAGCCCTGGAAACCGCCTCGACGTCGATCAGCAACGCCTACGTTTCGGAGCTCTTTTTGGGGTGTGTGCAAGAGGTTCAGGAGGGGCGGCCATTGTCGGATGCACTGGAAGACACCGGGCAGGCGCCGGATATGGCCTTGGCGATGATCCGGGTCGGAGAATCGACCGGCGCGCTGCCGGAGATGCTGCAGCACACCTCGGATTTCTTCGACGAGTCCATCGAGTTCAACCTTTCCAGGATGGTGACCCTGTTCGAACCGATGATTCTGGTGGTCATGGGTTTGATTGTTGCGGGACTCTTGTTGGCGGTCTACTATCCTTTGCTCACAATCATGAGCAGGATTGCGTGAGGGAGCCATGGCTACAGATCCCAACCTCGAAGAACAACTCGTCATCCTCGACCAGGAGAGGGAGGGCGGGAAGGAAGAACAGAGGGCGCGAGAATTGGCGAAGCGATTGGGCATGGAGTTCGATCCGCTCGACGAGTTCCACGTCGACCCCGAGCTCTTTCGCACCATCCCCGTCGAGATTATGCTGCGCTACCAATTTCTGCCGCTGCGCTCCGAGGGTGAGACGCTGCACGTCGTGATGGCGGATCCCTCGGACGTCACGAGACTCAACGAGGTTGAGCTGGCCCTCGCCCGTCCTTTCGAGGTTGTGGTCGGCCCGGCGAACCGGATCACCGACATACTCGAGAAGTCGGAGTCCACACAGAGGGTCCTCGACGAAGCGACCGAGGGTTTCAGTATGCAGCTGGTACAGGAGGCGGAGGATGGCGAGGAGGTCCTCTCCATCGACAGCATCACTGCTGACTCGTCGCCCATCATCCGCCTCGTGGACTCAATCCTCTTCAACGCTATCCAACGACGGGCATCGGACATCCACATCGAGACCCGGGAGCGCGAGGTGGTTGTCAAGTACCGCATCGACGGCGTTTTGTATCAGGCGATGAAACCAATCGACAAGCGGCACCACTCGACAATCGTCAGCCGCGTCAAGGTGATGTCGGAGCTCGACATCGCTGAAAAGAGAATCCCGCAGGATGGCCGCTTCAGGGTCAGGTTCTCGGGGCGAACCATCGACTTCCGTATATCGATCATGCCGACCGTGCACGGTGAGGATGCGGTGATCCGGATCCTCGACAAGGAGTCGACCAACGCCGAGTTCCACACTCTCAACCTGGAAGTGCTCGGCCTCGAAGATGACACCAAACGACAGCTTCGCAAGTTCATCAATGAGCCGTACGGGATGGTGCTGGTAACCGGTCCCACCGGCTCGGGAAAGACCACGACCCTGTACGCATGCCTGTCCGAGATCCGTTCCTCCGAGGACAAGATCATCACAATCGAAGATCCGGTCGAGTATCAGCTCGCGGGGATCACCCAGATTCCGGTGAACGAAAAGAAGGGCCTGACCTTTGCCCGTGGATTACGATCGATCCTGCGCCACGATCCCGACAAGGTGATGGTGGGCGAGATTCGTGACGAGGAGACAGCCCAAATCGCGGTCCAGTCGGCTCTCACCGGCCACCTGGTCTTTACCACCGTTCACGCCAACAACGTGGTCGACGTGATCGGGCGATTCCTCAACATGAATGTGGATCTCTACAACTTCGTGGCGGCGTTGAACTGCGTGCTCGCCCAGCGTCTCGTGCGCCGCATCTGTGTCCACTGCAAGCGCCAGGCCCAGGTCACGGACACCGTGCTCGAGGATTCCGGCCTCGATCCCGATCGCTACCGGGATTTCTCCTTCTACGAGGGCGCCGGTTGCATCGAATGCAATGGCACGGGCTATCGCGGCAGGCTCGCGATCGCTGAGCTGTTGAATCTTTCCGATAATATCCGTCAGCTCATACTCGACCGGAGATCGGCGGCCGAAATCAAACGGGCCGCCAAGGCGGAAGGCATGCGTTTCCTGCGCGAGTCGGCTCTGCAGAAGGTTTTTGCCGGCGAAACCTCGCTCCATGACATCAACAAGGTGACCTTCGTCGAATGAATTGGGAACGTATTCTGACCAGCCCTCCGCCGAGTACCGGGTGGACACTGGACCCCAGGGAGGCGGTCGTCGTGCACCGCACCACGTCTGGCGAGTTTCACTGCGCCGCTGAGGAGCTGCCGAACGACAGTTTCGAGATCGGTCCCGTGGGCCTGCAGGCGATGAATCGAGAAGCGGTGGCCCCGGTCTTTGCCAGGCTCAAGGGTGCTGCGGAGGGAGCGAAGACGGCGGCGGTGATCGTGCCCACCGGATGGCTCCGCAGCTATCTGATCAATCTCGACCGCGCTCCCCGCAAGGAATCCGAGCTGGAAGACGTGGTTCGCTGGCGGCTGAAGAAGCTCCTCCCGGTGGCGCCGGCCGATCTTCGACTGTCGGTCGTCCCGTTGCCGGAGACCGCAGGGAAGAGACCGGTGCTGGTCATGGCCGGTGTCGAACGGGCGATGGCGGCTGTCGAGGCCACGTTCTCCTCGATTGGTGTAGAGGTCGGCCTCATAACGACGCGACTGTTCGCGATCGTCCCGCGAAACGCCGGCGCAGGCCACCCGACCCTGGTCATCCAGTACGAGGAGTCCTTTGTGTCACTCCTCCTGCTCTCAGAAGGTGTGCCGCAGCTCCTACGCACCAAACCACTCGCCGCGGGCGGCGACAGTCGTAGCACCGTCCTGCGCGAAACCGGCCTCACCCTGGGATTCATCCAGAACGAGCTCGGTGTGGAGGAGCAGATCGAGGTCAAGCTGAGCTGTGACGATCCGGCTGTGGATGCCGCGCTGCGGGAGTGGTTGGCAGCGCAAGAGCGCCTGGCGCCGGCGCCCGACGGGGGGGCGCCGCCCTGTGGACCGACGACCGTTGTCAGCCGGGTCGGCGCCGCGCGAATCGCGCCCGCGGTGGCCGTGGTGACTGGAGAGCTTCGGTGATCACGCCGAATCTCGCCACCCGCCCGTTTCTGAACACCAGACCGGTGTGGATTGTCGTGGGGATCGCCGGGTTGTTGGCGCTGATCCTGATCGGTTTCAATCTCAGGCTGTACCTGGTCGCCAACCACCACCTCGACGATGAGACGACGACGAGGGAAGAGCTCGAACATCGGTACAGCGCCCTCGAGACCGAAGTGAAGACCCACGTGAATGTTCTCGAAAAGGTTCCGTGGAGGTCCCTCGAGGGGAGAGTTGATGCAACCAACGTCATTCTGCGCGAACATTCTTTTTCGTGGATCGAAATGCTCAATGACATCGAACGGGTCATGCCCTACGATCTGCGTTTGACGAAGATTTCCCCGAGCGTCGGACCCGACGAGGTCACCTTATCGTTGGTGGCGATTGCGCGAAATCGAGACGCGATGTTGGACTTCCTCGACAATTTGATCACCGACCCCCGGTTTGAGAATCCCACGCCGTCGAGGGAGAAAACTCCCGAGGAGACAACCGTCGCGACATACTTGCTGAACGTCCGGATGACCTATCACCCGTACGAGGATGCGCCGTGACCGTTGACCTTCGCCCGTGGAAACGCCTGCTGGCGGTGTGGCTGCCGGCCGTAATGGCGTGTGTCGCGACGGTGGCTCTCTATGTGTGGCAGACGTCGGAGTCGGGCGGACGACGGGCCCAGGTTCGCAGCCAGATCAACGACCTTGAAAGCGAAATCGCGCGTCTCGATGGATTGCTCGCGGCGACGACCACAGACCGCGACCGGGTTGCCGAGCTCGAGCGACAATTCTCACACCTCTACGCTGACGTGTTTGGTGATCTGGACGACCGTCTGACGGACATTCTGCGCGCGGTGGGTTCCGCGACCCGGAATGCGGGGTTGCTGCCGGAGAGCTTCGCGTACTCCGCAAATGAAGAGCGGGGAACCGGGTTCATTCGCTTCGGGGTGCAGTTTTCGGTCGAGGGCGAGTACGGGCAGATTCGACAGATGTTGGCCGAGCTGCAGGCGAGCCCCGAGTTTCTGGTGGTTCAAAACCTGAGCCTCTCAGGTGACGAGGATCCGGTGAGCCACGTCCTCGGTATTAATGTGAGCATTGCCACCTACTTGGCCGAGGCGGACGAACAGCAGTTGCGTCGTCTCACCGGCGGTATCAAAGAAGCCGCGGAAGGGGATGATGGCTAATGGCTAAGGGGAAGATGTCCGGAGAACGCCTCCGCCTTGCGGCTCTTCTCGGCACTCTCCTGGCCGTGGTGGTGGCGGGCGTGTGGTACTGGGGCGGTGGCGGTCTCGGCGGTGATTCAGGCAAGCTGGGCGAGATCGACTACGTCGCCCATAATCTCCCACCGCTGGAGATCGACGGGATTGGTCGCGAGGGCGGGCAGACTGCTGAGTCGGAGGGTAATCCATTCACCTTCAGACCGCCGCCGACGCCGACCAAGAACCTGACGCCGTCGCCGACCCCGATTCCACGGCCCACGATGCCACCACGTCCGACCCGGAAGCCGCGGCAGGCGGTCGGATCGGACGGCAGTCCGAAACCGCCGCCGCCGCCGTTTGATCGTGAGTTCATCGGTTACCTCGGACCGGCGCTCGACCCTGTCGCTGCGTTTCGCAGGGGCGGGAGCGATTCGGATACAAGCGAAATCGACATTGCGATGGTAGGAGATGTGCTCGACGACATCTACATCGTGCGCGAAATTGGTCTCGAGTCGGTACTGATTGGTTTTGTTGGTTATGCACGTTCGGAGGACACCCGTGTATCGTTGTCTGAGAAATAAGATCAGGATTCTCGATTTCGTGGTGGCGGCTTCGTTGATGATGGGGGTGGTGGGATGCACCACCGCCAAGAATACCGCGAGCGATGGCGAAGATGCGTTCAAGAACGAAAATTGGGACGCCGCCGTCTACCACTATCTGCAGGCGCTGGCTGAGGATCCGACTAACATCGAGTACAAGATGCAGCTGACCTTTGCGCGCCAGAGGGCGGCTCAGAAGCACTTCCAAAACGGCCTCGCGATGCGCAAGCTGGGGCGTCTGCTGGTGGCCCGCGACGAGCTCCAGATGGCGGTGCAGCTCGACCCGACCAACCAGTACGCGGAGCAGGTCCTGGAGGATGTTCAGGAGGAGATTGAAATCCTGTCGACCCCCGACGGGGCCCGCAAGCTCGAGGATCTCAAGCAGGCGGCACGCGAGGCCAAGGTCCAACCGCCGGTCCTCAATCCGAAATCGACGGCGCCGATCACGCTCAACTTCCCCAAACCAAAACCGGTCAAGGAGATCTACAACGCCATCGGCAAAGCGTACGGATTCAACGTCCTCTTCGACCCCAAATTGAAGGACGACCGTCTCGCGATCGAGCTCAGGGACCTCACGGCCGAACGGTCATTGGAGATGGTGATGCAGGGTGCGGGCCACTTTTACAAGGTGCTCGACGAGCGCTCGATCATCATCGCCGATGACACCCCGCAGAATCGCCGCGAGTACGAGGATCTGGTTATTAAGACCTTCTTCCTCTCCAATGCCGACGTCAAGGACATCGACAAGCTGCTGCGGTCGTTGATCGAGGCCCGGCGGCTGTCCACCAACGAGCAGCTCAACTCGATTACCCTGCGCGACACGGCCGACAAGGTAGCAATTGCCGAGAAGCTCATCCGGATCAACGACAAGGCCAAGGCCGAGGTGCTGATCGACGTCGAAATTCTGATCCTGGCCTCAACCAAGAATTCCAACATGGGCACGGCCCTTTCGACCTATAATTTCAACCTTGGACTTGACCTCGCGGCGATCAATCCGGATGCGCCGGCCGGGACCCTCGGCCTCGACGACTTTCAGAACATCTCGCGTGGTGATTGGTTCATCAACGTGCCCTCGGTGCTCATCAATCTCGCCAAATCCTCCGGCGAGGCCGAGGTACTGGCGCAGCCGCAGCTCCGCGTCACCGACGGCGAGAAGGCGAGCCTGCTGATTGGTGACGAGGTGCCGATTCCGGTCACCAGCTTCAACACGTCAAACACCGTTGGCGGCAGCGTCGTACCCATCACCTCCTTCCAGTACAAGGATGTCGGCATCAAGATCGAGGTTGAGCCGCGGGTCCACCACAACCGCGAGATCACCCTCGACCTCAAGGTCGAAATCTCCAACGTCGGCGAGACGGTGAAGGTGGGCGAGACCGAAGCCATCACCATCGGCACCCGCACCGTCACCTCGGTGATCCGCCTCAAGAGTGGTGAATCGAGCATGCTGGCGGGTCTCATCCGCCGCGACAATACCAAGGGTGTCACCAAGACGCCGCTCCTCGGGGACATCCCGTGGCTCGGCCGGCTCTTTCGCAACGAAAACATCACCAAGAAGGACATCGATTTGGTGCTCACGCTGACGCCGCAGATCATCCGATTCCCGGACATCACCGAGGAGGACCTGGCGCCGGTGTGGGTCGGCACCGAGAGCCGAATCTCCTACAGCGGAACCCGGCCAAGGGTGCAGTCGGGGCGGGCGCCACGGGGCCCCTTCGATGACAACGCAGCCGGGAAGGAGCGGGGGGACGCCGGCGGAACTGAGAAGCAACCCTATGGGACGCCCGCCTCGAGGCGGCCGACGGCCCCGCGCCGGGTCACGCCGCCGGCGGCCGAAAATCAGGGGGTCGACCTCGTTCCGTCGGGCGGCAGCAAGAGCATTTTCGATGACGAATCCGACGGTGACGTGGGGTGGTCCGACGTACCGGAGTTCGAACCTATGGTGGGCGAGATCGATGCTACCGTGCCGCCCCTTCTGGTCGGCCTCGAGCCCTCGGTCATTTCCCTCCGCCCGGGCCAGGAGACGATCCTGCAGGTTGTGGTGCGCGGGGGGGCGGGTTCCTATCGGCTGCCGTTCGGTCTCTCCTTCGACATGAATCGAGTGTCGATCGACGCCGTGAGTGCGGCGCCGGGCGTGGATATTCTGCGCGACAACCTGGATACCGCGAACGGCTGGATCGAGCTTGATCTTTTGGTATTGGACGGGATCGAGAGTGCCCAGACGGTGGTGTCGCTCGAGATTCGTGCCCTCGATCCAGGGCCTGCACCTCTCGTGTTCACCGCTACTGGTGCGGTGACGGGCGACGGCCGGCCGATACCGGTGGCCGCATCGGACGGCGCCCTCTTCGTCAATGGTGGCACTCAGGAGAGGGAGAAGCCATGATTCGGAGGGGCAGCGCGGGCTTCACCCTCGCCGAGCTGGTGATGGTGGTGGCGCTGATCGCGGTGCTTTCGACGATGGTGCTGCCGGTGGCGAAGTTCACCGTCAAGCGGCGCAAGGAGACTGACCTTCGGCTCGCCCTGCGCCAGGTCCGAACCGGCATCGATGAATACAAGAGGCTATCCGACCAGGGGTTGATCCCGGTCAAGATCGGCGGTGAGGGTTATCCGGAGAGTCTCGAAGAACTGGTGGAGGGCGTGGAGATCGTCGGACAGGAGACCAAGAGGAGGTTCCTGCGCCGCATTCCCCTCGATCCGATGACCCACGACGAGTGGGTGCTGCGGTCGTATCAGGACGACATGGATTCCACCATGTGGGGAGGGGAGAATGTGTATGACATTCGCACCAGCTCCGAGGGCATTGCGATTGACGGGACGAAGTATGCGGAATGGTAGGCACGGGATGGAATTAGGAATTAGGAATGAGGAATTAGGAATGCCGTCCACCCGCCCGGCTCGATCGATTTCCGATCCCGGCTTCAACGATTCAGTATTGGAAAGGAAAATTCCGAATTCCGAATTCCGAATTCCGAATTCGCTGACGGCGGGTTTCACGCTGATCGAGCTCATCGTGGTGATTGCGATCATCGGCATCCTCGCCGGTATCGCCCTGCCCGCGATGCAGACCGCCCCGATCAGGGCGCGGGAAGCCGTGATCAAGGCCGATCTGTACCAGATGCGCTCCTGCATCGACCAGCATCTGGCGGACAAGGGTTTCTACCCGGACTCGCTCCAGGCGCTGGTGGACGCGGGTTATCTGCGCCGCATCCCCGCCGACCCCTTTACCGGCAATTGGGAGGGGGCGTGGGAGGAGCTCTACGCCGAGCAGAGCGAAATCGAGGAGCTCGAGCCGCTGGCCGACGAGTATGGAAGCGGCAACCAGGTCATGGATGTTCGCTACGCCGACACAACCAGGGTGGCGCTGGACGGGTCGCTGATTTCGGAAGAGTGGTAATCCGTTGAATTGGGAATTGGGAGTTAGGAATTAGGAATGACGGAGCCGAATATTACGGACTTCGCGGATTCATCATCTGCCAGACCTCAAGAGGGGGTGGGCGAAATTCCTAATTCCTCATTCCTAATTCCTCATTCCTCCGAAGCGGGTTACACCCTTGTCGTCCTTGTCATGATCGTCGCCGTGATGGCGATAATGATGGCTGTGGCGGTGGAGATCGTGAGTTTCCAGGCGCAGCGCGAGCGCGAGGCGGAGCTGATCTTCCGCGGTCAGCAGTACGTCGAGGGCATCCGGCTATATAAACAGAAGTACGGCCGCAACCCGATGCGTATGAAGGAGCTGTGGGAGGCTGATCCGAGGGTGCTGCGCCAGAAGTGGAAGGACCCGATCACCGACTCCGACACGTGGGGCCTCGTTTTTCTCGGCCAGGAAGGCCGCGAGCTTCCGGTGCCGGGTAGGCAGGGCGGGAGAGCGCGACCGACCCCGACCCGTACTCCTGTCTTCGAGCGCGAGCGGGAGGGTGGTGAGGGCGGTGAAAAGATCGGTCCCATCATCGGCGTTCACTCGCTCTCTGAAGAAGCCAGCATCAAGATCTACGAGGGACGGGAAAAGTACAGCGAATGGAAGTTTATCCTCGAGGACGTGGAGCAGAAACCGCCGCGACGCCCCCGGGATGACCGGCTGCCGTGGCAGCACACACCGACTCCGGGAGTGCGGCGCACCGGCACACCCACGAATTGACGTTAGAACGTTGAACGTTGGAACGTGAGAACGTTCAACCCACCCCGATGCCACGGAGAAACAACTCAATTCCCAACGTTCAAACGTCTAACGTTTAAACGTTCTAACGTCTGTAGTACACTCCCCCGCTGTGCCTGAGGGAAACGACCTCCCCGCGCTTCTGACGCAACGACTACCAGGTCGGAAGACCGTGGCTGCCGGTGTCTGGATCACACGCGGCGCGGCGCACGACCCGGACGAACTCGCCGGCGCCACCCACCTTGTCGAGCACCTCACCCTGCGCGCCTGCGGCGCCCACGACCGGCGCTCGCTGGCGCTGATGGTCGACCGCCTCGGCGGCGAGGTCGACGCGTGGACCAGCTCCGAGCTGATGGGGATCAGCGTCAACACCACGGTCGATGCGCTCGACGACGCGCTCGATCTCCTGGTCGACGCCGTCCTCAGCCCGACCTTTGCACCTGAAGACGTCGAGCTGGAGCTTCGAGTGACGCGGGCCGAGCTCGATCTGGTCGCAGACGACCCGGCGGAGCGAGTCGAGGAGGCCCTTCTTAAAGCCGCCTGGGGTGAGCACCCGCTGGCACGCCCGGTGGTTGGCAGTGTGGAGACCCTCGATGCCCTGACGCCTGAGAGCCTCGAGCGCCACCACCACGAGCTCGTGCAGCCGGGAAGGATGCTGGCAGCGGTGGTGGGTGACGTGGCGCGGGACGAGATCGCAGCACGGCTTGCCCGCCTCCCTCTCGGGATCGCGCCGGAGGTGTCCTCGCTGCCGCCGCTTTGCTGGCGGGGGGGCCACCACGACCTGAGCCGCGAGGGTACAGACCAGGTGCATACCCGGCTGGGCTTCGAGGCGCCGGCGGTCGGTGATCCACGGATCGCCGCCCTGGTGGTTCTCAATCGGACCCTGGGCGACGGCGCGTCGAGCCGCCTCTTCCAGCGCCTGCGCGAGGACGAGGGGCTGACCTATGACATCTGGTCGGGACCGGTTCTTCGGCGGCTCGGCGGCATCCTGGAGGTAGGTTGGGCGTGCGCTCCGCCGGCCTTTGCCGATGCCTGGCGGCTGGTGCGTGAGGAGCTTGGCCGTCTCGCTGACGATCTCGGCGCAGACGAGGTGGAGGTGGCGAAGGAGGGCCTGTTGCGCGGGCTCGAGATGGACATGGAGTCGCCCGGAGGTCTGTGTTCCCTCGATGTTGGCGAGGTTCTCGACCGGGGCCGGCGATTCGACGCCCTGAATGCCCGCCGCGAGTTCGGGAACGTGACGGCCGAGGAGGTGCGCCGGCTGGCGGCCGAGATCCTCCGCCCCGAGCGCATGGCCTCCGCCATCTGCGGCCCCGAAGGCGCCGCCACCCGCGTCGCATAGGCGTGGGGCTTGAGGCTTGGGGCTTGGGGCGCGCAAGGGGGCATTCCGGCGAGGGCCTTGCGGCTTGAAGATCCCGATTCTCTGCGGCGGCATTGCCCGTGAGTGCCCCCTCTGACGATGTTTGGGCCGGAGTCATCTGCTCGCAGGGAAATCCGTGCTCCCAAAATCGTCAGAGACGCCACGTCCGATTTGGCGAAGATGCCACGCCGACTGGAGCTTCCCGGCGGATGATTTTTGCTGAGGGACGTCAAATTCGAAATTCGAAATTCGAAATGGGTGTGCGATGGCATTCCTAATTCCTAATTCCTAATTCCTAATTCATGATGTCGTATCATCCCCCCATGACCGCTGAGGTTCGCATTCGCCGTCTTTCCCATGCCGCGGGGCTGCCGTTGCCGGGTTACACAACCGCAGGCGCTGCCGGGGCCGACCTGTGTGCCGCCGTGGATTGTGACCTCGTGATCGAGCCGGGGGACAGGGCGGCGGTGCCGACGGGTCTGGTGGTGGAGATCCCCACGGGTTTCGAGGGCCAGGTGAGACCGCGGTCGGGGCTTGCCATTCGCCACGGGCTGACGGTGGTCAACGCTCCCGGCACGATCGACAGCGACTACCGCGGCGAGCTCAAGGTGCTGATGGTCAACCTCGGGTCGGAGTCAGCGACCATTGCTCGTGGGGAACGGATCGCACAGCTGATCATCGCTCCGGTGACCCGCGCCGTCTTTGTCGAGTCCGCCGAGCTGAGCGCGTCCGAACGCGGTGACGGCGGCTTCGGCTCGACGGGGGTGTGAGCGTGGAGGTTCTCATCCTCGCCTCCGGTTCCTCGGGCAACGCGGCTCTCATCAGCTCGGGTGGAAGCTCGTTGCTGGTCGACGTCGGGGTTTCGGCACGTCAGATTCAGCGCCGGCTCGAGGTTTTCGGCCGCACTCCCGAGGAGGTCGACGCGGTGCTCCTGACCCACGAGCACTCGGACCACGTGCGAGGCCTCGATGTCTTCCTCCGCCGTCACCATCGGGCCCCGGTGTGGACCACCCGCGGAACCTGGTCGCGGCTCGACGTGCGCTGCGAAGGCGGCGGCGAGCTGGAGTCTGGAAAGACCCGGATGTATGGAGATATACGGGTCACCCCGGTCAGTACCTCGCATGATGCCGCCGAACCGTTGGCCTTCATTTTTGACGATGGGAGTCACTGCGCCGCATTTTGCACCGACACCGGGAAGTTCACGACGCTGCTCCAGCAACGCCTCCTCGGCTGCGAGCTGCTCATGCTCGAAGCCAACCATGATACGGACATGCTTCGCCACGGGCCCTACCCGTGGCCGTTGAGGCAGCGCATTGACTCCTCGACCGGCCACCTCTCCAATCACCAGAGTCTGAAAGCAGTGGACCAGGTCAAATCGTCGGTTCTGCGGGCGGTCGTGGCGCTCCACCTCTCGGCCGAAAACAACTGCCCCAACCTCGTGTGCGAGACCCTGCTCAGCGCGGTGGACGTGAACCTCCCGGTAACGGCGGTGACCCGAAACGAGATGCTGCGGGTAACCCTAGACGGCGACGGCGCCCACCTCGAGCGCCACGATCTTCCAGCCTCCCGAGACTGTGCCAGGTCAGACGATTCCGACGATCGACGTTGACAGCTCGGGGAGGCGAGGCTTTCCCGAGATCGTCGGAATCGTCTGACCTGGCACAGACAC
>RCNG010000227.1_pt1 | contig 24399 bp, 21 predicted proteins | sample 2041371 | NCBI WGS metagenome assembly RCNG01 (sample SAMN09708227, study PRJNA481090) | Marine sediment metagenome, whole genome shotgun sequencing project. | biome: marine sediment; feature: ocean; material: sediment; isolation source: Sewage treatment plant 1 marine sediment (STP1) ... | reverse complement strand
CGGCCCGAACAGCGGTTGGATCACGCGGCCTATGCTCGATGGGAGAGAACCCCTATCGGAGGTGACCATGGCCACGATCGTTGTGGGATTCAAGAACAACGACGGAGGGCAGCGAGCGCTCGACCTTGCCATCAAGGAGGCGCGCCGTCGCAGCGCGAAGCTGTTCGTCGTCAACTCGCTGCGCGGCGGATACGATACGTCTCCCGAGGAGATCAACGAATCTCGCAGCGCGCTCGAAAGCGTCAAGGAGCGACTTCCGGAAGAGGGGATCGAGTTCGACGTCCAGCAATACGTCCGCGACAATTCCGCGTCGGAAGACATTCTCGCGGTTGCCACCGAGAACAACGCCGAACTCGTCGTGGTCGGATACCACCGGCGCAGCGCAACCGGCAAGCTCCTCTTGGGGAGCACCCCCCTGAACGTGATGCAAGGCGCCGAGTGCCCCGTCTTGGCGATCGCCGAGTCGTAGCGGACGGCGGCTTCGGTCAGTCGGAGACTCCGCAACGTTCCCTGATCGCGGTGGCCGGATCGACGTATTCGTAGCCGAGCGCCGTCGCCACGTGCTCCTCGGTGATTACTCCGCCGCACACGTTCAGACCGCCCAGGAAGTGGGGATCGTCGAGCAGTGCCTTCTTGGCTCCCTTGTCGGCCAGCGCCAGCGTGAATGGCAGCGTCGCGTTGTTGAGGGCGTAGGTCGATGTCTGCGGAACTGCTCCCGGCATGTTCGCCACGCAGTAGTGGACGACGCCGTCCACCACATAGGTTGGCTCCTGGTGGGTCGTCGGTCGCGACGTTTCGAAGCAGCCCCCCTGGTCGATTGCCACGTCGACGAGCACCGAGCCCGGTCGCATGCGCTTCACCATGTCGGCGGTCACGAGCATCGGTGCGCGATCACCCTTGACCAGAACGGCCCCGATCACGAGATCGGCGTTCACGACCAGCTCCTCGACGGCCGAGCGAGTCGAGTACACCGTCTCGAGCGAGTTGCCGAAGTGGCGAGCCAGACGGTTCAACACGGGAACGCTCTTGTCGAGGACCGCTACGTCGCCGCCGAGCCCCGCCGCCATCTGGATTGCGTGCTCTCCGACAACGCCGCCACCGATCACGACCACGCTCGCCGGCATCACGCCGGGCACCCCGCCAAGCAGGAGGCCGGCCCCACCGTTCGGTGACTCGAGGCAATGTGCGCCGGCTTGAATCGACATACGGCCGGCGACTTGTGACATGGGGGCAAGGAGCGGCAGCCCACCAGTGGAGTCGGTAACGGTCTCGTAGGCGATGCACGTCGCTCCGCTCGCAACCAGATCTTTGGTCTGCTCGGGGTCCGGGGCCAGGTGCAAGTAGGTGAACAAGATATGGTCTGAGCGCAGCCGGGCACGCTCGACGGCCTGCGGCTCCTTGACCTTGACGATCATCGTTGCCCGCTGCCAAACGTCGTCCGCCGTGGGAGCGATCGCCGCTCCGGCTGCGACGTAGTCGTCATCGGACGCGGAAATGCCGAGTCCTGCCTTTGTCTCAACAATCACATCATGGTCGTGAGCGACGAGCTCGCGCACTGAAGCAAGCGAAAGGCCGACACGGCGTTCCGAAGGCTTGATCTCTTTCGGGCATCCAATAATCATCGCTCACCTCCACATCGGCTCTGCGGCCGACCGATTGCTCGGTTGGCGCACAAGAGCGGTTCTTCTTCAGCTCTTCGCAAGAACACCCCGCATCCCCTCGATCATCTGATCGATCTGATCGTCCGTGATCACCAGCGGCGGGCACATCAGGAGATAGGGCGGCAGCGGCCGCACAATGACACCTGCATCAAGCAACCGGTCGCGGGTCGCGACGGCATCAACGCCGTCGTTCAGGGTGACGCCCCACACAGCCCCTTCACCGCGCACGTTGACGAGGAGGCCGTCGTCGAGGAGACCCGACAGCCCGTTCTCGAGCCTCGCCCCGATCTCCGTGGCGCGGGGCAACAGGCCTTCGCGTTCTTGGATCTCGATCGCCTTGAGAGCGGCGACCGCACCGAGCGGATGACCCGAGTAGGTGTAGCCGGTGCGAAGCAGGAAGCCTTCGTTGGCCTCCAGCGCCGACTTGACCGCCGGGCCCACGATGACGCCTGAGAACGGCACGTAGCCGGATGTCACCGCCTTGGCGAACGTGATCATGTCTGGGGTGACGCCATAGAACTGGCTGCCAAACCACGCGCCGAGCCGTCCGAAGCCGGTGATGACTTCATCAAAGATGAGGTACGCACCGTAGGTGTCGCACAGGTCGCGGAGATGCTGGAGGTAGCCAGGCGGGGCCGGCCAGACGCCACCGGCGCCCTGGACCGGTTCGGTGATCACGGCCGCGATCTCGTCGCCATGATCCGCGAAGACCTGCTTCATTGCCTCCTCGTCCTCAGCTGTCACATTGACGACGCCGGGAACAAGCGGACCCCATCCCTCGCGGTTTGGGGCGATCCCCTGGAGCGACGTACCCCCGTAGTTCGTGCCGTGGTAGCCGCGCTCGCGGCTCACGACGATCGTCTTCTCAGGATGTCCCGCCTGGATCTGAGCGATGCGGGCCATCTTCATCGCGGTGTCCACTGCCTCGGAACCCGAGGTGCCGAAGAACACTCGGCAGTCGTCGTACGGTGAAAGCTCGGCGATCTTGTCGGCAGCCGCATCGGCCGGCCCGTTCGTGAACGGGTCGAAAGCGTGATAGGCAGCGAGCGTGCGGGCCTGGGCAGCAATGGTTGCCGCCATCTCCTCGCGCCCGTGGCCGATGTTCACATACCAAAGCGATGCCATGCCGTCGATGTACGAGTTGCCAGCGTCGTCCCACACGAGGGCGCCGCTTCCGCGTGCGATGTTCAAGAACTCGGTCTTGCGCGGTGGGGTGAACGGGTGAAGGAAGGATCCGGACATGTCGACCGCCTCTCAAACGTCTTACCTATCGATCGATAGGTAGTCTACCAGTACCACTTGCTACCGACAACCTCAACGGGACGAGAAGTGAACTCACGCCAAGCCTGCCGCCTCCTTGATCTCATCCAGGTCGTCGGGATCTCGGAGCAGTGCGCGCACGGCGAAAGAGGCGAGACGTTCGGCCGTCTCGTAGGCCTGTTCGGCCGTCTGGTCCCCGGCGTCGGCGATGGTGCCGCGGATCATCCAAACGATCGCCTGCTGGGCGAACGCGGGGTCGACGTCGAGGAACTCCCCCGCCTCAATCGCCTCGCGGATCAGCGATTGACGCGCCGCCACCAGGCGCCCATATCGCTCGACCGCCCCGGCAAACACGGGATCAGCCAGCATCAACTGCACCGGGGACAAGTCGTACGGCGAGCGAAACAGATAGTCGACGTCCCAAACCAGATAGCGATAGAGGCGCATCGCCGGCGATCCGTTGGCTGCGGCTTCGCGTTCGGCCACGGCGAGCGGTTCGTCGAGGTCGAAGTCGATCAATTCGCTCATGATCGCGTCTTTCGACTCGAAATGATGAAAGAGCGACGGTTGCTGAATTCCGACCGCCGTAGCGATCTCGCGGGTCGATGTGCCGTGATAACCCTTCTGGGCAAAGAGGACGGAAGCCTCGCGCAGGATGCGTTCTCGAGTCGTGGGGCTCTCAGGTTCTCCGGTGGCAGCGCCCATCACGTTCCTCTCTAGCGATTGATAGGCTACTACGCCACGCATGATCGACAGCCAGCGTTCCTCCGAGCACAGTCCATGACGGGAGCTATTGCCCTCGCAGTGCTCTCGGCGGTCCTGATCGGCACCGGCGACTTCGTGAGCGGCGTCCTTGGTCGACGAGACCCCACGCCGGCGGCGCTCGTTGCGGTGTTCGGCTGGATGGTCGCGGTCGCCGTCCCGCTCGCGTTCATCGTCGGCGGCGACGCTACCACTGCACAAATCGGGTGGAGCATCGGGATCGGCTTGTGCTGGCTGGGCGGCTTCTACTCCCTCATGCTTGGAATCGCACAGGGCAAGGTGGTCGTCGTGGTTCCCATCGCGGGAGTCGTCTCCGTGGCGATTCCCGTGGCTGTCGACGCGTTTCAGGGCGTCCGCCCTGGGCCGGTCGCGGGGATCGGTGTGGTGCTCGGTATCCTCGCTGTCGCCGTCGTCGGCCTCGGGAACGAGGAGTCTGGGACCCGGTCTGTGCGTTGGAGCGCAGGGATGGGGCTGCTCGGTGGTATCGCCACCGGCCTGGGTTTCACGTTCCTCAATCAGACCACCGGAGCCGGCGTCTGGCCGATCCTGATCGCCTCGAGCGTGGCCTTCTTGCTCGCAGCGGGATTCCTCCTCGCGACCGGCCGGCGGGTATGGGTCGTGCGGGCTGGGATCGCGCCGTCGCTGGGACTCGCGGGTCTCTTCCTCGGATCGTTCGCCGCCCTCATCGTCGCGTTCGAGATCGGCACGCTCACGATCGTGGCGGTGGTTGCGTCGCAGTATCCCGCCGTGACGCTCATCCTCGCGGGAATCCTATGGAAGCAGCGCCCGCGAGGAATCCAGTACGTCGGAGCCGCTCTCGCTCTCGTTGCGGTCGCGCTCATCACGATCGGGGCGTGACATCCGAACGGCCGCTACTCGCCTGCCGCTTCGGCCTCCTCGGCTGCCGTCGAACCTGCGACCGCCGGGTCCTCGTCGAGCGCTTCGGCCCCGAGATACGCTTCATCAATCAGGTGCCGGTCCTGCAGCAAGTCGGACGCGTTCCCCTGCAAGACCATGTCGCCGTGGCTGAGGACATAGGCACGATCGGACTGCGCGAGCGCCAGGTCCGTGTGCTGTTCAACCAGGAGCACCCCGGCGTTGGTCTCGTCCGCAACCTTGCGGACCAGCGGCATCAGCTCCTCATAGATGACGGGCGCCAAGCCGAGGCTCATCTCGTCGACCATGAACAGATCGGGTTGAGCGAGCAAACCTCGACCGAGCGCAAGCATCTGCTGTTCGCCACCCGAGAGCGTCCCAGCCATCCGGTCCCGGAGCGGCTTGAGGGCCGGAAAGAGTTCGTACGCCTCGTCGGTATCACCGCTTTCGAGTCGCGGCGCCAGCTTCAGGTTCTCATCGACGGTGAGCTGGAAGAAGAGGCCCCGCTTCTCGGGAACGTGCATGACCCCCCACTGTGCGACGAGATAGGCCGACCTCAGCTTCGGCACATCGTTTCCGAGAATGTTGATCGAGCCGTCGAAGAGCCGCACGATCCCCGAGATCGCTCCGAGCGTGGTGGTCTTGCCAGCACCGTTCGGTCCAAGGAGTGCCACCACTTCGCCGCGATCAACGTGCAGCGTGATATCGCGCACGACCGCGACGTTGTCGTATCCCGCCGACATCCCCTCGATGGTGAGGACTCGTTCGCTCATTCTTCACCCCCGCCGGTGCCCAGATAGGCCCCGATGACCGCCGCGTTGTCGCGGATCTCGCTCGGGGATCCAATCGCGATCGTCTTGCCGAAATCGATCACATGAATCCGGTCGCTCACGTTCAAGACCAGGCCCATGTCGTGGTCCACGAGCAAGACAGAGATCCCGTAGTCAATGACCTGGCGCAGCTTCTCGGCAAGCCAGGTGGTCTCCGTACGGTCGAGACCAGCCGCAGGCTCATCGAGGAGTACGAGCTTCGTTTGTGCAACGAGTGCACGGGCAACTCCAACGAGCTTGCGGTACCCCATCGACAGATCATCCGGACGCTCATCAACGATGTCCTCCATCTCGAGCGCGGCGATCGTCTCGTCGACGCGGGCGGCGACCCGCTGGCTGCTCCCGAAATAGTCGCGAATCGCCATCGTGGGTGTGAGCTTGGTTGCGGCCACTTCAAGATTCGCTCGAACTGAGATGTCGCCGAAGAGTTCAAGCGACTGCCACGTTCGGCTCAGGCCGCGATGGGCGATACGATGCGGTGGAAGGCCCTTGAGCGAATTGCCGTCGAACTGAACCTCGCCAGCCCACGGCACGAAGCCAGTCACTGCGTTGATGAACGTCGTCTTGCCCGCACCGTTCGGGCCGATCAATCCCAGGAGTTCGCCCTCGTAGACGTCCAGCGAGATTCCGTTACACGCCTTGACGCCGCCAAACGCAACGATGAGATTTTCGGTATGGAGTACAGACTTCATGATCCACCGTCCCCGGTTGTCGCATCAACATCAGCGGCGACCGGCGGCGATGAACCCGAGCCCTTCTTGTGTTTGGGCAGGGGATAGATCCGATCCACCCAGTCGGGCTTCACGCGATCCGGATTCCCCGTCGCCTTTCGCCAAAGCAGCACAATGCCCCAGCCGATTCGGCGCCGCTCACGCCGGTCAAATACGTCGATCCCCTCCGGCTGAACGAGCGCGGTGACCACGAGGAAGAAGCCGGCCAGGTATGCCTCGTACCGGCCAAGCGGAAAGAACAGCTTCTCGAAGGCGAGTGTTCCGATGCCCTCAGAGACCAGCGAACCGGCGTAGATCGAACCCGAGACTGTCGCGATGCCTCCGAGGTACGCGAAGGCGAACACCGAGAGGGAACCGAGGACACCGAAACTCGCCATGTTGAATGTGCCGAACTTGTAGGCCGTGAGCGTGCCGCCAATACCCGCCACGAACGAAGCAATCCCGAACGCGGCCAGCTTGATCGCTGTGATGTTGACGCCAGCCGCCGCCGCTGCACGCTCGTTGGCGCGCAAAGCCAGCATCTGCTCGCCCAGCATGCTCTGACGCAGGCGGATTGCGGCGATGAAGACGATGGTGAAGACAACCAGCACGAAGATACCGAATGCCGGCGACGGCACCTTCCCATCACCGAGGAAGAACGGCGAGTTCGGCCCGAATTCGATCCCGAAGAGGCTTGGATCTGCCACCTGCCGAGTCGAATCGCCGGCAAACCAGCCGTCACTCTTGAAGAGGAACACCTCGATCGCGACACCGGCCGCAAGCGTGATGATCGCGAGACTTGCTCCACGAACTCGGAGGGCGGGAATCCCGATCACGATCCCGAATCCGGTTGCGACGAGGGCAGCGAAGATCGGGGCGAGCGGGAACGGCCAGCCCGCGTCGGTGGCGAGGGTCGACAGCATGAATGCGGAGATACCAGCAAGGGAGAGCTGCGCCAGCGAGATGTGGCCGCTGAAACCGGTCACCACCACGAGCGAGAGCGCCAACACCGCGCCGATCAGCGTATTGATGGTCGCCTGACGCCACACAAATGGCGCCCAAATCAGGATGGCCGCCGTAAAGAGGAGCCAGAACGTCATCAGGCTCGGTCGGATGCGCGTCGGCAGGGCCATTGGAAGGCGTCCCCGCTCGATGGCACCACGGCTCGGCAACACCTGGCCTCGTGCCATCATCGCCACGGCGATCACAAGCAGCGGGAGACCTTGGCTCAGGTTGATGTCCGGAACCCACGAAAGCCGGACTTCCATGATCTGCAGAACGCTCTGACCCGCGCCGATCGCAAGACCGACCCACACGGCAATCCAGAACGATTGGAATCGCGCCACGAGCGCCGCGCCGAGGGCAGGGATAATGAACAGCGTCATATTCAGTGGATTGAGACCGGTGATCGGGGCGGCGAGGATGCCAACGAGGCCAGCGAGGATGCCGGCCAGAATCCAGTTGATTGCCGCGACGCGGTCAGCCGAGATGCCGAGCAACGTGGCGTGCTGTTCATTCTCCGCGGCTGCGCGCGTCTTGATTCCAAACTTCGTGCGCTGGAAGACGAGATAGAGCATCGTGGTCGCAACGAGGATTGCGGCGAGTAGATAGAACCGGTCGGCGGGAACCGTCGTTCCCAGGACATCGATACCGTCCTGCGGGAGAAGGCTGACGACGTTGCGGGGGCGGTTGCTGAAGCGGACAACTATGGCTGCCTGCAGCATCAGCATCAAACCCACCGAGGCAACGACCTTTGACAGCGGCGGCTGGTAGCGCAGCGGGCGGAAAACGAGGTAGTGGAACAGGAAACCGATAAGCCCGGCTGTCGCAAGGGCTCCGAGCAGCGCAAGCGGCCACGCCCAGGGATCGCCGAGCTGTACGAACGGCGGAATGTCGGGGAGGTCGACCTGCAAGCCGAACCAACCAAGTACAGCCTCGATCATCGAGAGCAGATTGGGGAGCGGTGGGATCGGGTACTGGCCATCGTCAACCAGCGTCGAGAAGATGTAGGTGGCATACATCGCGATCGCCCCGTGAGCGAAGTTGACGACACCGGACGCCCGATAGGTGAGGACCAATCCCAGTGCCAGCCCGGCGAAGATCACGCCGGATCCGAGACCGAGAAGCATGAACTGGAGATAGGTCTCCATCGTCTACTCCCTGTCGCCGGTCATTGGACAACGTTGTGGGGGGCGCATCAGCGCCCCCCACAACCTAGAGAATCAGCCTTCCAGCAGTGCGGCGTACGGCTCCACGTCAACCACGTACCAATCGGTCAGCAGGTTGAATGTGTCGCCCTTGAGCTGCACAACGGTTGCCGAGGTATTGCACAGGCCGACGAACGGATCCACGCCCGGGCATCCGAAGACCGCCGGACCCAGCGTGAGAGGTCCGGTGTAGTCGAGTGCGGCAGCACGAATCACGTCTTCGGTCATTGCATTGATGTCGTTTCCGGCGGCCGCATAAGCAGCCTCCAGAACATCGATGACGAAGTAGGCACCCATCGACGCTGGAGCGACGAGGCCACCGATCGGCGGTCCGCCGAACTCATCGAAGACCGCGATCGTCTGGTCGCGGCCTGCGTCGCCGTCGATGAGCAGTGTCGTGCCGATCACGAAGATCCAGTCCTCGACATTGCCGGAATCAACGTACGTCTGCGCCGTGCAGGCATCGCCGCCGAGGATCGGCTTGTCGAAGCCGAGCGACTTGAGTGCCTGTGAGGCCGGGCCGCAGTCCTCAACCGATGTCGGCACGAAGATAATGCCGTCGATCACGTCGAGGTCGGCAGCCGAGAACACCGGCAGCAAGTCGGCAACGCTGGCGTCGTAGGAGATGATGGTTGGGGTCCCGCCGTACTCCTCGACGAGGAATCCGAGGAACTCGCCGGTGCCGCGGCCAACCTCGTCGTCGGAGACGACGATGCCGACGTTGCGCAGTTCGAGCTCTTCAAGCGTGTAGAGCATGAGCGTCGTAGCCATCGGGAGCAAGCCAGGATCGCTGGCATAGACGTCGGGCTGGAGCCCGTCCGGAATGTCGAATTGGGTGTGCGCCAGGATCGGCTTCTCCGCATTCGCCATCACGTCGAAGAGCGTCGCGCTGTTCGGCGCCATGATTGAGTGCACGAACGTGGCCGAATCGTCGTTGGCAATGGCCTGTGCGCAGCCCTGCGTCGACTCGGGGTCGTCGCCTGCCGTGCAGAGGTCGAGCTGGAGCGGGTGCCCGTCGAGGCCGCCCTGGGCGTTGTACCAGTCGAAGATGGCCTTCACCGCAAGGCTCTCGTCGGGAAACGCCGTTACGCCGTCTTCTTGATTGATCGCCGGGACCCGGATCGGATCCTTTGCAGCAACCGTGGTCGCCGTGGTCTCGGACGCGGATGTGTCCTCGCTGCCGCCATCGCTATCGCTGCTGCTACATGCTGCCACAAGCAGTGCGAATACGGCGAGGATCGCCAGCCATCTGAGCTGTGCGATCTTCTTCATGTGGTTCCTCCTCCAGGAGTTATGGTCGTCGGTCTTGATTGATTCTATCGAACGATAGGGATGCTTGTCGAGTGAAATGGCAGTTGATTTCGTCGAAATCTCTGATAGCTTTAGTGATTTCCTTGCACTCTGACCATGTTGATCAGCTTCCCTGGTTCGACTGAGGTCGTGTCGGGCCCTACTCGCCGGGTGAGAAGACCTCACGAAGGTTGATCAGGTTTCCGCTTGGCTCGCGCAGCACGGCCGTGTTCAGCCCCGTGCGGGCATCGAGCGCGGGGGCCGAAACCTCAGCGAAGCCGGCGGCGAGGGCGTCGCGACACGCGCGGTCGAAGTCGACGGCCTGATAGTCGATGGCTCCAATGAGGGCGCCGTGCTTGTCGAACTCCGCCAACTCGGCTGCGCTGGTCGGTTCCGCGAGAATCATCGCGACATTGCGAGACCCGGCGTCGTAGTCGCGATCGACGAGGTAGACGATCCCCGACTCGGCCGAGCCGTGAATTGGCCGCAGGTCCATCACCCTGCAGTACCAGTCGATTTGGCCCGCGAGATCGTTCGTGAACTGTGTCACGCCGAACATCTGAAGACCGGGGATACCGAACGGTCGGAACTCCACATCCGGCGTCTTGAAGTCTCCGACGTACTCCATTATCTCGATCCAACGACCCTCGGGGTCCTTGGCGACGAAGCCGTTGTAGACGCCGAACTCGGTGTATTCCTGAGCCGGCTCGCAACCGCTGGCGAGCAGGTGGTCGTAGGAAGCCTTCGCGTTGTCCACGATCCAGCAGATGTGGTTGAGGCCACTCCCGTGGCGTTCGGCCCAGTTGCGCTCGTACTCGAACTGGAATGGCGGTGATTCGAGCTGCACCTGGAAGGCCGAGCCGCAGGCAAGGAATGTGTAGTCGACGTGGCCTTCGTCGGTCAGGTGGAACTCCTCCCCGCCCCAGTAGTACTGAGGAATGGCGTGGTACCACTTGAGCCAGGTCCACATGTTGGTGCGCGGTTCACCGTCGTAGATGCACACGTGGTGCAGGCGATAGGTCGGCGTGGTCATTGTTCCTCCTCAGGTTTGGTGGCAGACAATTGCCAGAACTCGATGGCGTTGCCGTCCGGATCCCGGCAGTACACGAAGGGCCCATCCCCGACATCGCGCGGCGACGCGTGAACAGGGACATTCATCACCGCCAGCCGTTCGACGACAACATCGATGTCGTCGACGAGGAGACAGAGATGGTTGATTCCGACCTCGGTGACGGAACGAGCGGGATCAGCCGGCACCGATCGTGGGTTGGTGAACTCAAACAACTCGAGGTAGATCGTTCCGAGCCGAAGCATCGCCATCGATCCGGACGATGCCTCGAGCCGGAGAGCAGCATCGATGTCTGAAAACCCAGGCTCCCACGAGAAGGCAACCTCTTCTTCGAATCCGAGTGTCTCGGTGTAGAAACGGACCAAGCGCTCGAGATCGAGCGTTGAGAACCCCACATGGTGCATCCCGGCGATCCCCAATGCCTCGACGGCACTCGGATCAGAGCCAGGACTCGATGCGGCGACTGAATGACGGCTCATGATGAAGCGAAGAGCTCCTCCCACGGCCAATCGAGCTCAGGCGGCAGGCTGCCGTCGCTCGTGGCCGCATCGAGCCGGTCGCGGATCGTCCCGAAGATGAGGGGATGGGTGAAGATCCAGAAGCGTCCATCGACGATGGCATCAATGGTGATCCGCCCCGCTTTGTCGGAGTCCATTCCGGCGTTCAGGAGGCCGTGCACTTCGGTCCGGATCTCGTCGTCGTCGCCAAGCGAACGCAGCATGAGATCCGTAGCGATTGGCCCCGGGTTGAGCACCGAGGCCGTCACCGACGATTCGATCTCACGAAGATCCAGAGCAACGCTTTCCATGAGCGCTGCCACGCCGTGCTTTGCCGCGTTGTACGGCGCCTGCATCGGATCGCTTCGCCACGCATTTGCGGAGGCGGTGGCGTTGAGATGACCGAAGCCCTGCTCGAGCATGATTGGCAGGAACGCGTGGACCCCGTAGAACACGGCGTTCAGGTCGATGTCGATGACACGATGCCAATCGTCGAGCGAGAGCTCGTGGATCGGTGTCACGAGCGTGATGCCCGCGTTGTTGCACACGAGGTCGACTCGTCCGAACTCTTCGACCGTCGCCCTCGCCAGCGTTTCGAGCGCTGCCGGATCGGTGACATCGACGACTCGCGTGGCAACGCGGAATCCGTCATCGATCAGTGTCTGCGCCGCGGCGCCGAGGCGGTCTCCGTCAATATCGCTCATCATCACGGCCATGCCGCGAGCAGCCGCAGCCCGACACATTCCGAGACCGATACCCCCGGCTGCGCCGGTTACGACGGCAACTCCGCCTACGCCATAGTTGATCATGATGGTTTCCTTCCGATCGTGTCAGAGCAGCATCAAGGCAGGCTCTTCGATTACTTCCACAATGGCGTTGAGCACGCCCATGACTTCGATCCCGTCCATTGCCCGGTGGTCGAACGTGCCAGAGATGGCCATGATCGGTGCGGCGACGATCTCACCGTCGCGCACCACCGGCTGTTCCACGGCACGGCCGAACGAGACGATGCCGGTGGTCCCGGCAGGGATGACCTGCGTGGCGTGCCTGCCGCGCAATCCGCCGAGATTGGAGATCGTGAACGTCTGGTTCCCCATTTCGTCCGGCAGCACCTTGCGCTCTTTCGCGCGGGTGGTGAGGTCCATGACCGTTGCCGCAAGATCCGCCACGCTCATCTCGTCGGCGTCGCGAACGATCGGAACAAGGAGGCCCTCATCTGACCCGACCGCAACGCCGATGTCGAAGTAGTGCTTGACCACAAGATCGTCGCCGACGATCTCCGCGTTCGCGACCGGATACTGCCGGAGCGCAGGGATCACAGCGGCGACGAGCAGAGCATCGATCGGCAGCCTGATACCAAGTCGTTCCGAGAGCATCCCTCGACCGGAGATGAAGCGGGAAGCGTCGGCCTCGACGTGGGCGGAGATGTGCGGCACCGATTGCCACTGACCAGTCATGTGCGAGCCGATCGCCTTGCGAAGCTTCGAGAGCGGGACCCGCTCGATGCTTCGTGCCGGCGACGCGGCAACTGGAACGCTGGCCGCGGTGGGGACCGCGGCGCCAGCCGCGACCACGGTCTCGATGTCCTTGCGGGTGATACGGCCGCCCACACCCGTTCCGGTGACCTGCGCAAGGTCGATACCGTTCGCCTTCGCCAGGCGGCGGACGAGGGGCATTGCGATCGGACGCTCCATCGTATTCCCCATCGAGCCGACAGCCACTGCCGTCGAGACAGCCGCGGCGGTATCCGGCTCGTGCTCATTCTGGGCTTCTGTGTCTGCGTCGGCGGCGGAAGGCTCGGGCGATTCGGCGGTCTCCCCTGCCTCTCCGATCACAGCGAGCATCTCGCCCACGTTGACCGACGAACCGGCCGGCCCGGCAAGTGACAGGACTACCCCGCCAAATGGAACCGGGATTTCGACGACCGACTTCTCTGTCTCGACTTCGCAGAGCACCTGGTCGGCGGTGACCGTGTCTCCAACCTTCACGTGCCATTCGATGATCTCGGCCTCTTGCAGACCGGAGCCGATGTCGGGGAGCGGAAATTCTCTGCTCATCAGTCCTCCATGACCCGCAGCACGGCATCAACGACCTCTTCCGGCAGGATCTTCGAATACGCCTCCAGCTTCGCCTGGCCCCACACCATGTCCGGATGCCCAATGCGCACCGGCGGCGTCTCGAGGCGATCGCCCGCCATCTCGGCCACGGTCGCCACGACCTCGGCGCCGAAACCGCCGATCACCGGAGCCTCGTGAACGACCACGAGCCGCCCCGTCTTGGTGACGCTCTCGATCACCGCAGGACGATCCCACGGCTTGAGGGTCCGCAGGTCGATGACTTCAGCCTCGATCTGGTCGGCGGCAAGCGTCTCGGCCGCCCGTTCCGCGACACCGACGGCATTGCCATACGCGACGATCGTGACATCGTCCCCCGGTCGGGCAATGCGGGCCCTCCCAAGCGGGATTGTGTAGTGGTCCACCGGTATGCCGTCATGCTTCACGAAGTACTGAACCACCGGCTCGAAGAAGACCACCGGGTCTTCTGACTCGAGCGCGGCCGCCATCAGCCCCTTCGCATCGCGTGGGTTTGATGGGTAGACCACAAAGAGGCCGGGAGCATGGACGAAGTAGTTCTCTGGGTTGTCCGAGTGCCCCTCGTAGCCCTCGTGGCCTCCCCCACCGGGGAGCCGAACCACCATGGGCATCGTCAGCTTGCCTCGCGTGCGCCATCGATAGCGCGCCGCGTGAAACACGATCTGGTCGAACGCTGTGTAACCGAGGCCTGCGAACTCGAGCTCTGCAACCGGACGAAGGCCCCCAATCGCCATGCCGACCGCACTTCCAAGAATGCCGACTTCCGACAGCGGGGTGTCAATGAGCCGATCTGGACCGTATTCCTCGTAGAGCCCAGACGTGACGCGGAAGACGCCGCCTTCGACTCCGACATCCTCGCCGAGTACGACGACTCGGTCATCGGTTTGCAGGGCATGGTCGATGGCGGACCGCAGCGCTTCAACCATCGTCATCTTGGCGGTCTCGCCTTCCACCACGCCGGCGTCCCCAACGGCTAACCGTTCGACGGCTTCGATCGCGACCGGCGTCTCGCCCGCGATGCGTTCAGCTGCCCGCAACTGATCCTCGAGATGCGCCGGCATCGCCGAGTACACGTGACGGAATGGAGCATCGCGGCCGGGCAGCCCGAGCGACTCGAGCTTGTCGATGGCCGCCTCGACACCGGTAGCAACTTCCGCACGAACTGTGGCTTCGAATTCCGCAGGCACGAGATCCCGTGCGGTCAGATAGGCCCCCATCCGAATGAGCGGATCCTTCGTGAGCCACTCGGCCTCTTCGTCCCGCGTCCGGTATACCGGCTCGCCGTCGTAGGTCGAGTGAGCGGAGTAGCGGTACATGACCGCCTCGACGAGCGTCGGACCACCGCCTGAGCGAGCCTTCTCGACCGCCGCCGAGAGGGCTTCGTGTACGGCGAGTACATCCATGCCATCGACCTGGATTCCCTCAAATCCGTACGCAATGGCTTTCTGGGCGATGGTTTCGGAGCGGGTCTGGCGCGCAAGCGGCGTCGACTGCGCGTACTGGTTGTTCTGGCAATAGAAGACCACCGGAGCGTTCCAAACGCCAGCGAAGTTCATGCCGGCGTGGAAATCGCCCTCCGAAGTCGCGCCGTCGCCAAAGACCGCAAGCGCCACCGCGTCTTCGTCGAGGTATTTCATGGCGTAGGCCAGCCCGGTGGCGTGCGGAATGTGACTACCGATCGTGGCGTTGAGCGGCGTGATGCGCCGCTCGAGCGGATCCCACGTCAGATCGACGGCGTTGAAGAAGACCGCCAACTCCTCGTCGATTGGAACACCGCGGGCAAGACGAATCGGTTGCTCGCGGTAGGCCGTCACCACCCAGTCCTGAGGACCGAGGACCATGCCGGCTGCCGCCGACGCCTCCTGCCCCGAGGATTGGTAGTAGGCGGGAACCCGGCCCGTTCGTTGAAGGAGCAGTACTCGCTCGTCGAATTCGCGGGCCGTGATCATCGCCCGATAGAGATCGAGCAGTTGATCGTCGTCAAGCTCCGGCGAGTTGCCGACCACATTTCCTTGCTCGTCGAGAGTCCGTTGCACGCGACGCTCCCTTTCAGATTTCAATCGTAGAGATAGTCTACTCGCTCAGAAATTCGTCTGTCTAGTCAATATTTCCACGAATTCATCGCTCAGGGACGCTATAGGCCCTCCATGAGCGCACCGTCGATCAGGAGGGCATTTCCACTCACGTACGACGCTTCGTCCGATGCCAGCCATGCGACGACGCGGCCGACCTCGGCCGGCTCGCCCCGGCGCCGGAGCGCGATCGTGTCGAGCGGGGCGAGCGACTCCTGTTCGGACGGGTCGATCCCGGCCTCCTGGGCTGCAAGCACGATTCCCAGGTCGGCCATATCGGTCGCGATATCCCCTGGGCAGATGGCGACGGCTCGAATTCCATCAGGGCCGAACTCAAGAGCCAGCGTCTTGGTGAGGCCGATGAGGGCATGCTTTGTGGCGGTGTATCCCGCGTAGTCGGGCAGCGCCCGCAACCCGGAAGCCGACGAATTGTTGATGATCACGCCGCCTCCCCGCTCCTTCATGAGTGGGATCACGGCGCGGGACATGAAGACGCACCCCATCACATGGACGTTCCACGATCGCATCCAATCGTCGGTCGTGAGGTCGAGGAACGGTTTGACGCCGACGGGCGTGCCCGCATTGTTGAACAGGATGTCGATTCCGCCAAACTCAGAGATGGTGGCCGACACCGCTGATTGCACCGCGGTCTCGTTGGTGACGTCGAGCGGGATGGCGACGGCGCGGCCACCGAACGACTCGATCTCCGCGACTGCGTCGTGGAGCCCCGAGCTATCTTCGGCCACTGTCGCCAGCCCCCCGATACGGGGTCCCGGTCGCGCCATGTCGGTGACCACCACGGCGGCCCCGCGCTTCGCCATCTCAACTGCCGCCGCCCACCCAATACCGCGCGGTCGCCCGGCTCCCGTGACGAGTGCAACCTTCCCAGTGAGTCGATCGTCAGTCATTCGAGTTCCTCCTCTGTCGGCTGGCAGGCGACATGAGCTCGGCGGGGGCCCCGAGGGCCCGGAGCGAGCCGTAGCTCATGCCGAGTGTCATGCCACCGTCAACCGCAATCGACTGGCCCGTGATATATGCAGAATCGTCGCTTGCGAGAAACTGGTAGAGGCCGACGAGATCGCGATCGGCGTCGGCGTGCCGCCCCATCGGCACCATCGCGCGCATCACGGGGAGTTCCCAGTGATCGGGCGGCGTCATCTCGCTTGCCGTGGTTCCCGGCAGCACCGCATTCGCCCGGATTCCACGATGTGCCAGCTCGAGCGCGGCGCTCTTCGTAAGCGAGACGACCGCCTCCTTCGCTGCCGAATAGTGGGCAGCGTTCGGCACCTTGTAGGCGGCCAGCGTCGAGGACGTCGTGATGATCGACGCTCCATCGAGGAGATGTGCAGGGCCGAGAGAAAGGCCCCACCAGATGTGGCGATAGTTGATGTCGAGATTTCGCTCGAACTCGGCAGCGTCGACTTCGGTCATCGGGGCAAGACCCGGGTCGATTCCGGCGTTGAGGACGAGTACGTCGAGTCCGCCGAACGCCGCTGATGCATACTCGAGCGCCGACCGCACCCCCGGCTCCGTCGCGACGTCCGATCGAACGAAGGACGCACCGACATCGTCGGCGATCGCTGCACCGTCGTCGCGTCGTCCCACGATGGCGACACGCCCGCCTTCCTCAACGAACCGACAAGCCACCGCAAGACCGATTCCGGCGGTACCGCCGGTGATGAGCGCCCGCTTGCCGTCCAAGCTGAACCGGTTCACCATCTCACTCCTCGTCTTCGAATCGCACGTCCACCAACTCGACCGGAATGCCCGAGGGTGGATCGGTGTCGATCTTGACCATGCGCGCCCCGAGATCCTCGATGGCGTCGGTCACGTTCCATCCGAATCCGGCGAGCCGCTCGAGTTCCTCTTCAAGGTCCGGCACGAAGAATCCGATCTCGCTCAGATGACCGATCGGTAGGCCGCAGCCCGTGTCGTATCCAAGTTCCTGGGGTTCTGCCGGTTGCATCAACTCGAGGTACACCTCGTCGCTGACCCACGCAACGCTCAGCTCCTGCTCGCCTTCGAACAGCGTGCCAGCGGGTCGGACGAAGCCGTCGATACCGAAGGAATCCGATAGGAGCTGTTCCGCAGCGTCGATGTCGTCGACACGAACACAGACCTGATTGAAGATGCGGCGGTTCTCCTCCTTGGAACGCCTCGCAACGTCGTAGTAGCGCGCCATGAACGCATCGACGGCGGTGTCGTCGGGCATGCGACTACCCCGCTCCAGCGCCGGCTTGGGTGGCGACCAGTTCGCGTAGGTTCGGCGACAAGCCCGGGCTAGGACAGTTCTCTTGCGGGTAGAGGTAGATCTTCCCTGCCTGTTTCGAGAGCGCTGCCTCGAAACCGTCGGCTGCCTGCGACATGTTGTACTCATGGGTGATGAGGTGGTCTGCCATCTCCTGCACCTCCGCGTTGCGCAGCATCCGGATCAGACCTTCTCGATGACGGATGAACACGTCGTGGCTGCCGGAGAGCTTCACCCCGCGGTTGTGGATCTCGTCGAGGAGATTGATCGGGAGCGGTTCACCGGCCTCAACCAGGAATCCGTAGAGCCAGACCCAGCCGAAGCGCCGAACGGCCTTGAGCGCCTTCTTCTGGTAGTACGGGTAGCCGGATGCCTCGATGACGAGATCGGCTCCCTTCTGAGGGCCGGTGAGCTCATGGATCTGCTCAAGCCAGTCCTCGTCATCAGGGTTGACGATGTAGTCGGCGCCCATCTTCTTCGCCTGAGCCATCCGGAACGGGTTGCGCCCGAGCACGATCACCCTGGCGCCGCGGTACTTGGCGTTGATGATTGAGCCAAACCCGATGAAGCCGACTCCCGCGACGACAACCCAGTCATCCCGCCGGATGTCCGCCTCCTCCAGCGCCGTATAGGTGCATCCGATTGAGCAGTTTGCGAGTGCGGCATATCGGAAGGGGAGATCGTCCGGCAGCTTCTGGATCATGAAGTCTGGGGCGATGCGGTATTTGCTGAAGCCGAAGGCACCCGACTCGCTTCCACAGACGTTCTGAATAGCCATGATCCCGCCGGGCGCATCGATCGCCTTCCCGCCACCGAGCTCCTCGAGCACCGTCGCGGGATCCTGGGTCTCTGTCAGCGCCTCGTACGGGATGCTCATGCAGTGGGTCGGGCTGAGCCCGCGAACGCACACAAAGCACTCCTGGCACGGGTTGCCCTGGTACATGACGACCCGATCCCCGACTTCGAACTTCGATCCGGCAGCCACCTCGCGGATGGTGCCGACACCCTCGTGGCCCTGGTTCTCAGCATCGGAATGCCATTCGAAGCGGTGCTCCTTGTAGACCTGGTGCTCGATGCAGATCGGGGCGATCTCGACCTCGACCAGGGAGTATCCGGGGACGATCTTCGGGTACGGACGTTCGACGAGTTCGACCCTGCCGGGCTCCGGGATCGTGAGCACGATGTTGTTCTGACCCATGGCGGCCTCCGCTCGGGGATGGTGTCTCCACCGTACGCGGCGCCCATTAGGGTGTAAATCACATTTCCCGCCAGATTGATTACTTGAGTCGCCAGATCCGGGGACGTGCATGAGAACGCTCGCCGACGTCGACCGTCAGATCGCTTCGAACTTCCGAACTCGCCTCGTCGAGGTGCTCGACCAGGAGCCACAAGAGCGCGTCGATGCGGGGCTCGCCGAGCTCGGAATCAACCGCGCGGCGCTGGCGCGCCCTGATACGACACCTGACGTCCCGCCGCTCACTGCGATTCTCAACGGGTTGAACGCCCGAGCGTTCGTTCCAGGAATCGCTGTCCGTTTCGGCCTCAGCCGCCGGATTCTCGATCTCGGGCTGGTTGGTTACACGGCCCTGAGCTGCAGGGACATCGGCAGCGCCCTGGGCGTCATCTTCCGATATCACGCTCTCACCTCGGCCGAATACGAAGTGCACATGCTCGAGGAGGACGGCGCGACGGTCTTCCGGCTCAGGATTCGCCCCGTCCACGCATCACGAAGGCGGGTGATCAGCGAGGAATTCGCGACCGGATTCTGGCAAGTCGTCTCCGAACTACTCCCCCAGAACCTCGACATGGGTGGTGTTCGACTCGATTTCGAAGATCCGGCACCACCGTACGCGGCGGTCTACGCCGAGTCCATGCCGTGCCACATCACCTTCAGCGCACACGGAACGTCGGTCGCGATACCGTCGACGTGGCGGTCGTTGCCTGTGCAAACGGCCGATGCCACCGTGGAGCAGGTTTGCAGGGCGGAGTGCGATCAACTCCTCACCGGTCTGGATCCCGGCCATCGGATCACCGATGACGTTCGTCGATTGATTGTGTCGGTGCCGAGCAATCGGCCGCAACGTCTCGACGACGTTGCCAGCACCATGATGATGTCGGCGCGCACGCTCGAGCGCCGACTCCACGAAGCCGGAACGAGCTTCCGGGAGATCGATCTCGAAGTTCGTATGGAGCTCGCTACGCAGTACCTCGAGCTCGGCTCGCTCACCAGCCAAGAGATCTCGAACATCCTCGGCTACTCGCAACCATCGGCGTTCTTTCGCTCATTCAAGCTGTGGTTCGGCATCACGCCGAGCCAGTACCGGGCTGCGCGGGCTCGCTCGACGTAGGCGCCTGATCGACGATCCGGTCGATCGTAACCACTCTTTCGGCAGGACGCATTGCTCCGCGTAACGGAATCACAGGATGATGAACGGTGGAACCCATGATTTCGTTGCGGTATGATTCCGAATCATGACAACTGCCACTCCCCCATCGACGGACCAACTCGATCGCCAGCTGATCGGCGAACTGATCCTCGACGGACGAGCCTCCTACGCCGCCCTCGCCGACAAGGTCGGCCTCTCTCAGGCTGCCGTGCGGGCTCGTGTCCTCCGCCTGCTCGGGGACCACGTGGTCACCATCACATCGCGCGTCGATCCGCAGACCGTTGGTATCGGGGTCTTCTCGTTTGTCTTCTTGTCGGTGACCGAACCGGCACGTGCCGTCGCCGCTCGGATCGCCGATATCGATGAAGCGGTCTTCGTGGTGTGTGTAGCCGGCCGGTGGAATGTCCTGGTCGAGGTGCGATGCAGCGACCATCGACACCTTCTGCACGTGCTCGACCGCATTCGAGGCACCGAAGGCGTCGCCGACCTCGAGACCGTCACAGCGATCGACTACCTCAAGGCCGGCACCTCCGGTATTGCGGCCGAGGTGTTCGGTCAGGCTGTCCCGCGCTCGCTCCCCTCACCGGTACCCGCGGATCACCCGATCGACGACACCGATCTTGCGCTGATCAGGGCGCTCGTCACCGATGGGCGAGCCACGTTCGCCGACCTCGCTCCGGTTGCCGGGTTGTCACAGGCCGGGGCGCGGGCGAGAGTCCAGCGGTTGTTCGATGAGAAGATCGTGACAACGCACGCATCCGTTTCGGCGAAGGCGCTTGGCCTGGCCTCGTTCTCGGCGCTGCTCATTTCGGTCGGTGGGCCGTCCACACCGGTTCTCGAACAGCTCTGCGCCATGCCGGAATTCACCGTGGTTGCGGCCGCGAGCGGGCGATTCGACGCTGTCGGCGAGGTGTGGTGTCGAGACAACGACCACTTCCTCGACACCCTCGACGCCATTCGCATCCTCAAAGGTATCGCTGACGTGCAGACCGGGACGTATCTCGAGATAGTCAAGGAGCGGTACAGGCTCTGACCGGAAACGGACTAGCCAACCTATCGATCGATAGGTACTATCGTTCCAACAGACAGAAAGCCCGCGCGGTCGAGTGAGCCGAGGGCGAGACCGCGGATCGAATTGAGGAGGCACCGTGGCAAAGATCGTCAGCTCATGGAACGAATGGAGCCGGCTGCGACGGGTAATCGTGGGGCGTGCCGATGGCACGATGATTCAGGCACCGGAGCCGGCGGTCGTTCGAGACTTCCCCGCGGACGGCTTTCCAGCGGGTACGTACGGACCGATGCCCCAGGACATGGTCGACGCCGCCAATGAACAGATGGACAACTTCGCATCCATCCTCGAATCCCACGACGTCGTCGTGGACCGACCCGAAGTGCGCGACTGGTCGGAGGCAATTGAGACGCCCGATTGGAAACAGGCGTCGCAGTTCGGCGTGATGCCACCGCGAGACGTACTGCTCACCGTCGGATCCGAAATCCTCGAAGCCACGATGTCACAGCGGGCCCGCTGGTTCGAGTACCTCGCTTATCGCCCACTTCTCCAAGAGTACTTCCGCGAGGACCCCGACTTCCGCTGGGAGTCCGCCCCGAAACCCCGGCTCACCGATGCGTCGTACCACGGCGGCCCGGAGTTCTGGCATGAATTCGAGTCCCTCGACGAGGAAGAGGCCATCGAGCGATTCACCATGAACCGTCGCTGGAACCTGACCGAGGAAGAACCGCTGTTCGACGCCGCCGACGTCGGCCGATTCGGCAAGGACCTCTTCGTCTACCACTCGTCGGTCACCAACGCGGCAGGTATCAGCTGGCTTGCTCGCCACTTCCCCAACCACCGCGTCCACGCCGCTCGATTCCGCGAGTCGCACCCGGTCCATCTCGATGCGACATTCGTGCCGCTGCGACCCGGGCTGGCGCTCAGCAATCGCAAGCGGGTTCCCCTCGAAGAAGACATGGTGAAGCTGTTCGAGATCAACGACTGGGAAGTCGTGCCGTGCGCCGAGCCAGCGCTCGATGAGCCGCCGCCGCTGTGCTACTGCAGCGTGTGGCTGTCGATGAACACCCTCCTCCTCGACGAGAAGACCATCTTCGTCGAGGAGCAAGAGAAGGCCCAGCAACAGCAACTGCACGACCTCGGGTTCGAAGTCATCCCAGTGCCGTTCTGGGCGGTCGGCCCGTTCGGCGGTGGCCTTCACTGTGCGACGGCCGATGTCTACCGGGACGGAGACATGGAGGACTACTTCCCGAAGCAGATCCAGGGCTACTAGGACACCTCGAGAACCGTTCGAGTCAATCAACCAAAGGAGCCATCCCATGGCAAAGCGACGAGTGATCATCATCGGAGCCGCAGGACGCGACTTCCACAACTTCAATACCCGCTACCGCGACGACGAGACCGTTGAAGTCATTGCCTTCACTGCAGAGCAGATTCCTGGTATTGCCGACCGCACGTATCCGGCGGAGCTGGCCGGGGCTCTCTATCCGCAGGGCATCCCTATCTACCCGGAGGCGCGTCTCGCCGAATTGATCGCTGATCTCAACGCCGATGAGTGCGCCTTCTCCTACAGCGACGTGTCCTACACCCACGTGATGCGCGTCGACGCGATCGTGGCAGCGGCCGGCGCATCGTTCACGCTCCTCGGCCCGTCCGACACCATGGTCAAGAGCACGAAGCCCGTCATCTCCGTATGTGCCGTGCGCACGGGAGCCGGCAAGAGCCAGACAACCCGACGGGTAGTCGAGATTCTCATGGGATTCGGCCTCAAGCCCGTCGCCATCCGTCACCCCATGCCCTACGGCGATCTGGTCGCGCAGAAGGTCCAGCGCTTTGCCGAGATCAGCGATCTCGAAAAGCACAATTGCACCGTCGAAGAGATGGAGGAGTACGAGCCCCACGTCGTGCGCGGCAACGTGATCTACGCCGGTGTCGACTACGAAGCCATCGTGCGTGCCGCTGAGGAAGACCCGGACGGCTGCGACGTAATCGTGTGGGATGGAGGCAACAACGATTTCTCGTTCTACGAGAGCGACCTCTACCTCACAATCGTCGATCCACACCGCCCGGGCCATGAGTTGAGCTACTACCCAGGTGAAATCAACGTTCGCCTCGCCGATGTCGCCATCGTCAACAAAGTCGACTCCGCCGACCTGGCAGGAATCGAAACGGTGCGTGCCAGCATCGCCGCCACCAACCCGGACGCCACGGTCGTCGAGGCGGCCTCGCCGATCGCCATGGACGATCCGTCGGTCGTTGCAGGCAAGCGGGTCCTCGTCGTCGAAGACGGCCCGACGCTCACGCACGGCGGCATGAAGATCGGGGCCGGTGTCGTGGCCGCCACCAAGTACGGCGCCGCCGAATTCGTCGATCCGCGGCCGTACCTCGTCGGCAAGCTCAAAGAGACGTTCGAGACCTACCCGGAGATCGGGATCGTTCTCCCGGCCATGGGCTACGGCGAAGAGCAGCTTCGCGATCTCGAGGCAACGATCAACGCCACCGACTGCGACGCGGTTGTGATCGGAACTCCGATCGACCTTGCCCGTATCATCGACATCGACAAGCCGAACACCCGGGTCTACTACGACCTCCAGGAGATCGGCTCGCCGGACCTCGAGGGCATCCTCGGATCGTTCGTCAAGGACAACGGCCTGGCCTAACAACCGAGCACCTGCTTCGGCGCCGTCGAAACGGATCGGCGGCGGCGGCGATGCATCACCACCAGAAGGAGGACCGTGCATGGCCTACAACCTGAAGAATCGCAGCTTCGTCAAGGAGATCGACTTCACGCCGAAGGAGATGGGGTTCCTCCTCGATCTCTCCGCTGCGCTCAAGACCGCCAAGTACGCCGGCACCGAGCAGCCGCTGCTCGCAGGGAAGAACATCGCGCTGCTCTTCGAGAAGACGTCGACGCGCACACGGGCCGCTTTCGAGGTCGCTGCGTTCGATCAGGGGGCGCACGTCACCTACCTCGATCCGTCGGGCTCGCAAATGGGCCACAAGGAGTCCACGGCTGACACGGCTCGGGTCCTCGGCCGCATGTATGACGGGATCGAATTCCGTGGCGCTTCCCAGGTCGACGCCGAAGCGCTGGCTGAGCACGCCGGAGTGCCGGTGTACAACGGGCTCACCGCGGAGTGGCACCCCACCCAGATGCTGGCCGACTTCCTCACCATGCACGAGTCGTGCAAGAAGCCGTACAGCGAGATCTCCTATGCGTTCGTCGGCGACCTTCGGTTCAATATGGCGCGGTCTCACATTGTGATGGCAGCGCTCATGGGAAGCGACCTTCGCCTGTGCGGTCCCGCCGAGCTCGCTCCCCCGGCCGACGTTCTTGAAATCGCCAGCGAGATCGCGAAGAAGACCGGAGCCACGATCACCGTCACCGAGGATCCGCAAGCGGCGGTCGACGGCGTTGACTTCATCCA
>RCNG010000226.1_pt1 | contig 24410 bp, 15 predicted proteins | sample 2041371 | NCBI WGS metagenome assembly RCNG01 (sample SAMN09708227, study PRJNA481090) | Marine sediment metagenome, whole genome shotgun sequencing project. | biome: marine sediment; feature: ocean; material: sediment; isolation source: Sewage treatment plant 1 marine sediment (STP1) ... | reverse complement strand
TTGAAGACCTGGACGCCGGTGGAGTCACCAAAGGTCTTGTACATCGAAAGACGGCCGGAAAAACTGACGCTCTTGGACACGTTGGCGTCCATCTGGAGCCGGAGCCGGTTGGTGTAGAGGATCGAGTTCTTGTAGTCGTAGCCATCTTCGTAGGTGTGCGGCAGGAGCATGCCCATGAACTGCTGCATCATCTCGGGCGGGAACGAACCGACGACGTTCTTGAGCCAGTCGAAGGTGACGACGTTGTCGAGGTAGTAGAGGTAGTCCCCGTAGTTCTGGGCGATGAATCCGCTGACGTCCTCTTGCGATGGCGGGAACTGGCCCGTGCCGTTGACGTAGAAAAGATTGTCCACCATCAGCCGCTGGAGTTCCATCCCATTGAAGCGGTCGCCGAACTCGGCCTGGATGGAGTTGGCCTCGAAGCGGAAGTCGCCGATGAAGTTGATCCTGTCGAGCGCGGTCTTGCGCTCGTTCTTCATGACGCGCTTCTCCAGGTCCTTGATGTCCTGCTTGAGTTTCGCGACCTCTTCGTCGGTGTCGGTGTCTTGAGCAAAAACAAGGCCGCCGCCGAAAAGGGCGACGACCGCGAAAATAGCGATTACTTTGCGCATCATGATCTCCTCCTAGAGATAAGGTGCTAGAAGCGTGTAGTGAATAGAATTGGCGGCGCCTTTCGGGTGTCGTTTGGCCCGATTTTCAGCGGATTCTTGGCCCATACCACCAGTATGAACCTGCGAATCCGCCGAAAATCGGCCTCAAACGACTCTAAAAAATCCATCCACCATCTATCCAATACACACTCCTAGCCGTGGGAATCCCCAACTGGGTCGCGGGACACCAGACTCGACCATTGAGGCGACGTGTTGCTATGATCCTCGCCGGAGGACCATGAGATTTGATCGCGTTCTTGTCGTTGCTGCGCTGGCGTCCCTGGCCTTGGTTCAGGTCGCCTCGTCGACCGGATTCGGGGTCAACGCCCACATCCCATCAGCGTCGGTTGCCGATCAGATTCAATCCGCCGGGATCGAATGGGTTCGAGTCGACTTCCTGTGGCTGTTGGCGGAGCCCGAGCGGGATGTCTACGACTGGTCGATCTACGATGACCTCGTCGATCGACTCGAGGCGCGGGGCCTTCGAATCTTCGCCGGTCTGGGTGCCACCCCTGAGTGGGCCACATCCGGCCCGGAGTTCTCCGGAGTTCCTGACGACGCCGATCAGTGGGCCGAGTTCTGTTACCTGGCCGCGCGGCGCTACGCCGGGCGCATCCATGCATGGGGTCTGTGGAACGAGCCCAACCTCGACCGGTTCTGGGAAGGGACTCGGCAGCAGTACATCGATTCGATTCTGCTTCCCGGCGCCCGGTCGATCACCCTGGGAGATCCTACGACGCTGGTCTGCGCTCCCGATCTCGCCCATCTCAGCAGCGCGCACTGGGATGACTGGCTCAGGGCAACCATCCGGGCCGCCGGCGACCGATTGGATGTCGTCACCCACCACGTCTACCCGAGCAACGGCTTCGCTTCCGAGGTCACCTACGATCTGGAAACCGGCGGCCCACTCCCCTTTTCCCCTCCCTCGGTGAAAGAAGTGCTGCGCGACGAGGGTTGGCGGGACCGTCCGTTCTGGCTCTCCGAAACCGGTGTCGAGAGCGGCAGATGGGGCGAGGGAAGACAGGCCAACTTCGTCGAGACCCTGCTCTTCCAGTGGTTCGCGCCTTCACGCGAAAGCCGGAACTGGGTCGATCGGATGTTTTTCTATGAGATGAACGACTCGGCAAGTCCATCGGCCTACACTTTCGGTCTGCTCTACGGACCACCCGAACTCGATCCGAAAGCGGCCTACGACGCCTACTCCCAGACGATTGCCGACGCGATTGTGGACGACGCTGAACTCACAAGTTCCGATGTTCCTCGTTTCTTTGAATTCGGCGAGACTGTGAAAGCATCCGTCACCTTTCGCAACACCGGCACCACACCCTGGGGTTCTGAACAACTGACATCCCTGACCGTCGAGATCGACTCAGGCGGTTGGACCATCGACATCAACCAACTCCAAGGCGATGAGCAGGTCGAACCCGGCGAGGCCCACCGCTTCAGCTTCAAGATTACAGCTCCCGGCACACCATCGAAAGAGATCGGCAGCAATCCCGTGCTTTCGGCTCGGATGGGACGGGAGGGCGCCTGGCCCTTCGGCGACCTTTTTCGAAGCGAAACGGTTCTCGCACACGCGCCCCCACCGTCGATCATGCGGCAGCCCATTTCGCAGACGGTGGTGCCCGGGGCGTCGGCCAATCTCCACGTCGAGGCCACGGGAAACCCGCCACTGAGCTATCGATGGCTCCGAAACGGCATCGATGTGGTCGATGGAGATCTCTACTCAGGGGCGGACTCCCCGACGCTGGTGGTCACGGCTCTGTCCCACGAGGCTGCCGCGTTCTACCAGTGCGTTGTGTCCAACGATGTCGGCGACGTGGTTTCAGGGGCGGCTTCGGTCACCATCGGTCAGACCGCGCCCCGTCAGGGCGGAGGTCGAGTCTCGCCGAATGAAACGACACCGATGCCTCCACCGAACGTCGGCAATCCTCGGTTCTCAGGTCCTCCCGACCGTGCTGCACCTCCGCAATAGCCTTTGATGCACCGGCCTCGAAGGGCTCGGATTCACCGACGAATCAGCCAGTCCGTATAGAGCTCAGGTCGACGATCCGGGAGAAAGAGCCTGCGGGCATGAGAGATCTCGATCTCGCTGAGATCGAGATCGGCGACGAGGATCTCCTCGGTCCCGGAACCGGCGCGGGCAAGCACCTTTCCATCCGGGCCACAGACGAACGACTCTCCGGCGAAGATGAGTTTCTCCTCGGGACCGACGCGGTTGCACAGGGCGGTGAAATAGCCGTTTTGGAAGGCCGCGACGCGCAGTTCGGCCTCGTACAATCCATCGGGCCACTCCCCTACCGCGCCCGCCTGAGGGATGACAACCACTTCGGCGCCGCTCAGAGCGAGAGCGCGCATCTGCTCGGGATAGTGCCGGTCGTAACAGATGGCGACACCGATCCGACCGACGGCGGTGTCGAAGACCGGAACACCGGTGTCGCCCGGGGTGTAGTAGCCCTTCTCGTGAAACGCCTCGTAATCGGTGATGTGCACCATCCTCGCCCGACCGAGGAGGCTCCCATCCGCATCGATGACAGGCGAGGTGTCGAAGCACCGGTCGCCGTCGCGTTCGAAGAGGTTGAGTACGACGGCGACGCCAAGCTCCCGGGCCTTTGCTGCAAAGGCATCGGTGACGGGACCCGGGATGGTCTGCGCCAGTTCCCGAAAATCCGCTCTGGCGCGCTCTTGCGGATGAAACCGCTCGAATGCGAGCTCGGCGTAGCACACGAGTTCCGCCCCGAGGTCGGCGGCTCGTTCGAGGGCTACGATCCCCTTTTCGAGGTTGGCGTTTGGATCACGCGTAGCGGGTTGTTGGATCAATGCAATTCGCATGAGAGTCTCCTCGGGTGTCGGGTGAGCCGGTCCGGTCCACAGTTTCCATCACGGCACGCTGACAGCGGCGTAGCGCAGACCGATCGTTGTACGGCTTTGCGACGAGATTCTTGCCCGACCCAGGTCCCCGGCCGGAAGGTCGACCACAACAGACTGCTCGCTCGAATCGAGTTCGAGGGTCCGCTCCAGGCGATGGCCGTCGACCTCGACCTCGAATCTCACTGTGGCCGGACGCGAGGCGGTCACTCGCAAATGGAGCCGTGAGCCCTCCGGCAGGTCATCCAAATCGAAGTCCTTCTCCAGAACCATTTTGTTGGTTCGCAGCGCTGCCCGGAGCACATCGCCCTCTACATAGAGCTTCTCCGAGCCCACGAGCACCCAGCCCCGGGGCTCACACCGGAATCCGTCTCGGAATTGGTCTTCCACCACACGACGGCGGAGAGTGAGGGTATGGCCGGTGCCCGTGGTTCCAACACTCGGATCGGCCGGTCCCCCGTCGAACAGCGACCAGGCTTCCCGGTCTGCCGGCGGGAGGGGCTCTCCCGGCTTCACCACCGAGTCCAGTTGGAGCCGTGAGGGGTCTTCCGGCAAGGCGCCCACCACCGACGAGCGCACGATCAACCGAGATCGTTCTCGGACAGCGAGATCGATCCCATTGTCCGTTACCACCGAGTTCACCAATCGGCCGTGGCCGCCGACACCGTATCGCCAGTTCTTCCGGAACCCCTCGACCCCGATCTCGCATCCCGTGATCTCGCAGTTGAGAATCAAGGGGTCCGACTCGTCCTTGATCTGAATCCCCACGAGGCACCGGTGGATGCGGTTGTCCACGATGCGGGGATTCGATCGCTCTCCCACCGAGATTCCCTTGTCGCCTCCAGCCTCCATTGTGTTGCCCGCGATCAATGGCGAGCTGCTCATGAGATCGATGGCATCGTTGCCCATGCGCTCGAAGGTGCAGCCGGAAATGGTGCCCGACGAGTAATCCATGTCGATGGCGTCCGCATTGACGTCGTGAAACCAACAGTCTCGGATCTCGAGATCGGCGTCCGCACCCCGAAGGGCATCGTCGCCAATCACGTTGCCGGTGAATTCGCAGGAGCTGAAGACCACATCCCTGGCCCGGTGGACGTTGACCATGCCTGGATACCTCAGCGCTCCAAACCGCGCCAGGCTGCCACCGGTGAACTTCACGTGGCGGAAGATGCTCCCCGAAGCGCCCTCACCCTCGAGGGAAACACAGCCCCAGGGTCTGCCCGTCTCCATTGGTTCGAAGACGATGGGTCTCGTAGGTGTTCCCTCCGCCACGATCTTGCCGAGCACACGCACGTTCGCCCCCGGTGCAAGAAGAACCCGCGTCCCGGGCCGGATCACGAGGGTCTCGTTTTCGCCCACCACCAACTCCGAAGCGACCCGGACAATCGGATCTGAGAGCGTTCGGGTCGTCGGTTCCGGAGGACCGGGGAGCCTCCAGGGATGGATCACATCATCCGAAACACCGGGCCACTCCTCCACCGTCACGACCTCGACGGGTGCCCCTGTTATGGAGTTGCGCGCTTCAAAGTCCACGACCTTGACTCCCGGTGGCAGCACGAAGGGATACGGCAGCGGAACCGGATCCACACGATTGATCCCGGTGTATGCGGGCAGGATTCTAAGCGGTGAATCCGGAATGAACCAGGGGCCGTCCTCTCGCACCTGGATCGTGCCACCCTCGATCGGCGAGCTCTGTTCCGGCCGCTGACCACCGCCGAGATCTCGGGTCAACAGACGCTTCGCGCCGATCGTCTTCGTCAGCTTCAACGCCGTCACTTCGACACCGGCAATGCCCTGACACCCAAGCACCAGGGTGTTCTCCCGGTGCGTTACCTGGAGCCGAGCATCATCCACAAGGTCAAGGATCCGCAACCGATTCTCCTGAAGCAGCTTCAGATTGGCGCTGACGAACCACCCCCGGATGGGAAACCACGGATTTTCCTTCTCGACGGCAAACGATGCCTTGTTGGCGTTGAAGTGCCGGCGGATATCGTCGACCCTGGCCATGAGGCCCTCCACGTGGTTCAGCCTGTCATGAAGGAATCGGAAGACCTCGTGCATCAGCCGGGGATCGGCGGCCATCCTGTGAAAGACCGAGTTCACCACTGGTCGCCCCGTTGATCTGTCGCCGGAGAAGATCTTCTCGTTGGAGCCCAGATAGGGATCCCAAACGATGGGTTCGATTCTTCCGTCCAACGGGTCCACATACAACTTGAGGTTGTTGCCGTCCACCGCGTGATCCTCGTTGATGAAAAGATGGTAGGCCACGTGCCCAATCACGACGTCGCGGCGGAAGAGCCGGTTGAGACGGCGAACCCCCTCGATCCCGGGCGTTCCCACACCACGCGCCATCTCCACAATCTCGTCGCGGTATGCCTCGGGAACAGTGTTGTCCCGAGCGACCTTCGGCCAGACCCACGGGGTCCGGAGCAGGTGGTTCACTGGAAGTCCCCAATGCCATTCATTGGTGAAAGGTGAGCCCTCGCCCTTGAAGATGTCGCCCGGCATCCGGCCATGGCGTCTGAGGAAGCTCTCGTCCACTTCCTCCAGGAAACGCATGGTTCCGTAGAGTTTGCCATCGACGAAAACCGTTACCGGGGTACTCTCCGGAGCGAGAAGTCCCCACTCCAGCGCCACCTCGTGCGCCAGCGATTCCACATAGGGATGCTTCGCCGTGAGGTTGATCCGCCGGTATCCGCGCATCAGATTCTTCTTGGTGGTCTTGACCTTGAGAGATCGCTTCTCGAAGAGCCAGTGGAACCCCGAGTTGCCCCGGATTCTCATCTTTGCCTTGCGCCAGGCTCCGCGATTCCAGATCCGCATCGGCCGGTAGCTCTCGCCACTCACCGGCAGGTCTTCAAGGAGAGCATCCCAGGAGAAACCGGGGACGTGGAGATGGATCTCGTCGTTGGCCCACAACCTCTCGGTGGGCACTCTTTTCCCGCCGCGGCTCACTCTCATCAGTCGATTCACGGTTGTGATCTTGTAAAGCCACAGGTCCCACACGCCGTTCTCGGGCACCACCACCCGCTGAACATCTGGAGGGAAACCGATGGTGATGGCGCCGAACTCCGCCACCGATCGGAAAAAGAAGAACGGGAGAAGCAGTCCTGGAATCGCCGTCAGCAGCACCACGGTCCGAAGCCGCAGCAGGCGCAGCCTTCGCCAGATCCGCGCGATCACGGCCCTTCTCCCTCACCCGGTTCGAGTTTTCCGGGATGTCGCTCCCAAAACCCTACCGTGTACCGTTCAACAGGACCCAATGGACGCCCACCAAGCGCAACTGCTTCAAGACCGACTCGGTCTTCGGCGAACTCGACTCTCAGATAGTGATTCCACCAAGCCGGTGGATGCTGGGCCCGGTTACCGCTCGCGATCTGAATGAGGCCCCCCGACCGATGAAACACGAGCGGGATCCTCGTTCCCACATCCCCGGCGACCATGACCACCGTTTTTGTCGCGGCAAACGCCTCCAGTCGGGGCATCAGTCTGTCCATGAATGCCCGAGCATTGCCCGCACCCGGCCGAGAAGACGCGTTGGCGCGCTCGGCCACAGACGCAAATCTGTCATCCCCGAGAAACCAGAGAACCCGGTGGAGACACACCACGAGGTTTTCCACCGCGGGATCCGCCATCGCCCGCTCGACTTCCTCGAGCGCAAACCTCAACTGCTCGCCCCGGATGTCACCGGGAGTTTCCTCCGTGTCCAACACCATCAGCAGCGTGGTCCCCAGCTTGCGGGAGAACCAGGTGGGGCCGAACCTCTCCACCATTCGGGGACGTGCGGCGCCGGGGCGTTTGTCGTGAAGGTCGTGGTTGCCCGGCGCGATCCACACAGGGATTTTCGATGGTCGCCGAATGAGCTCGTCGAATCGGTCCCATCGATCTGTGGTCCCTTCCCAAACCACATCGCCCGTGAGCACCAGGGCATCATTGCCGGCCGTGATGCGGGGCAGCCGCTTCACGAGCGCCGGCAGCACCGGCGGTTCTTCGGCAGGACCTCGTCGTACGTGTCCCGCCACTGCGATGGATACCGGATTGGAGACGATCCGCATGCCGGAGATCAGCGCGTTCGCTTCCGCCTCCCGTCCGAGCTCCCGCAACGCCCTGCCAAGGTTTTCCGCGAGCCCCGGACTCACCGGTTTGGAGAGCTCGATCTCGAGATCCACCGCGCCCACCTCGCCGGGATGCTCGATCTCCACCGGGCCCCGCCATCCCTTCAATTGATGCGTGGACATCCACACACCAGGGACCACCTCGCCACCTACCACGGCGGTCTTCCAATCAGCGGATGGCCGAACATCAACCACAGGCGCGGGTTCCGGCGCGAAGGCGTCGCCCTTCGGGATGATCCGGAGCTGTCCGACGACCACTCCGAGAGGCGCCTGATCCGCCACCACCAAACGCAAACCGTCGATGTGTTTCATTTTTCGAAACCGCGATGGGCCCGCTCCGCGGAGATGGGCAGGGTGAATCCGCCAAACGCGCCGCTCACCATCCACCATGACGGGGAACACCATCCTGTTCGACGGAACGATTTGTGGCCAGGCATCGGTGAAATACAGGAACACTCTCGTGGACCAGAGAGCCTCCCGGTAGGTCACGAAAGCCTGCACGGCCGCTTGCGGTTCTCCGGTTGCCAGACGGTGTTCCACCAGACGCGCCACAACCGGTTCGAGGTTGGGGTTGATGGCCAGGGCATGACCGCCGACCTCCACCGCCTCCAACCGCAGCCCCTGGGCCCAGAGCGCCTCGCCGAGATTCGCCCAGCCACGGTGGTCCCTGCCGTCGACCTGGGTCATCTCGCGAGCGGCCGCTTCTGCCCCTTTCACATCCCCCAGCTCCATCCGGAGATGGGTCAACCGTTCAAGAACCTCCTGCCGGAGGCGCCCCACCGCTGACCGAAGCTGCCGTGGTCCCAGATCGTCAAGAAGATCCTCGAGCTTGGCCCGCTCGGCCTCTGGGGACTCTCGGCCCGCGATTTCAGCCTCCCTGACGCGCTCCACCCAACCCCGGCGATAATCGCGGACCAGGGACTTCTCCAGCCCCCACGTCCGGTTGACGAACCACCACGCGAACGGGAGCAGATTTAGGACCAGCAGCAGCCCCAGCCACGCGACGATCAGTCGACGCTCGTTCCTGTGGAACCACCGCCGGGTCCCGTAACGCTCGGGTTGCGCTGCCTCAGTCATTGCGGTCTAGATATTCACGTTTTCGGCGTGGGTCAGCGCCACCTTGGCATTTCCGTTGACCTTGCGGATCTCATCCAAGAGTTCGCGATCCGAGGCGCCTTTGCGAAGGACGACGCTGTAGACCGCCTCGAGAAACAGACCCTGCCGTACGCTCTCGACACTCAGGAGGGTTTTCGATTTGAGAAAGCGGTAGAAGATATCGTCGAAACCGGCATGAGGATCGAGACCTTCAGGAAGGTGGACTCGCAAGATCCGCTGCCCTTGCGGGTTGGCGAACATCTTGAGGGCGAACATGGCATAGATCATGGCGCAGACGACGACGGTGAAGATGACGGCGGTGTCGTAGAAGCGGGTGCCGCAGGCCATTCCGATGGCCATCACCAGGAAGATGAACCCGACATCGCGAGTTTCTTTGACGGCGTTGCGGAAGCGAACGATGGAGAGTGCTCCCACCAACGTGAAGGCCCGGGCGATGTTGGATCCAATGATGAGCATGATGACCGCCACGGTCACCCCCAGAATCACCGTGGTGGCGGTGAACGACTGTGAGTACGAGACCCCCTGGTGCGTCGCCCGATAGACATAGGCCACCATCGTGCACAGGGCGAAGCTGAGGCTCAGAGACACCAGCAACTCCCAAATGGTGAAGTAGTTGGCGACCTCGGTCGGCCCGTGAACGAGTTGCTCGATGAATTGATCCATGACGCTTTCCCTTCCGCCCTAAAGGACGCTTCCCCCGAAAACCAGCGTGTCGATCCCTTCGCAGTACTTGGAGAGTCTGCGGAGTTCGCACTCGAAATGAGCGACCCAAGTGGTCAGCCAGAGGGGAATGGAGTGATTGAACTTGATTTCGAGAACCGAGATATCTGCTGGGAGAAAATACGAATCGCCGTCACTGTCGCCGGTCCAGTCCAGGTTGTGGAGTCGACAGACGAGCCGGGTGTCGATGGTGATGCGGAGGCCGGGATCGTGGACCGCGTGGTAGGCCCGCCGTTGATACCGTATGTTGATTTTCGGACGGAGATCCAAGGCTGCAACGAGCCACAGCGCCTCGGCCACCACCGGATCCTCGGCCAGATCACCCGGCTCACTCCGCGCCTCCCCCGAGGGTGGCGGCAGGATGCTGAATATCGTTTCGAGCGGCAGCCGGATTCGCCTCTTCTGGACCGTTTTTTTGATCCGCTGTTTGATTTCCACCTGCGCGTGGCCGTCGTCGACATCTTCGTAGCGGCGAATCCGAAGCTTGCGCCGAACCTTGAGACCGTCGACCTTCTCCCAGAAACACACCAGGGAGTCGGAGTCATAGTAGGTGGAACTGATCGCGTACACGCCTTCGGGACCGGTGTGTGGATCGGAAACCAAAAGCTCTCCCAATCCATCAACGAACGCAAGCGCCTCCTCATGAGGGATGACGTACTTGAGCTCAAAACGGTTGAAATTCCGCTGGTATTTGATGGCGGTTTCGCTCACCACATCATCCTACACCGCCCTCGTAGGGCGTAGAAGTTCCGGCACGAAACGCTCGATTTCAGATATGGTATCGAACATGAGCCACTCAAGCCTCACCATCGCCCTCATCACCGAGGTCTTTTTCGATGATCGCGAGGGAGAACGCCTCTCCCTCCTTCTCTCCGAAGCGCGTTCTGCCGGCGCCGAGCTCGCGGTCCTTCCCGAACTGCCTCTCGATCCCTGGATTCCCGCCGATCGGGATCCCAACCCGGGCGACGCAGAAGCACCGGGTGGCCGGAAGCAACTTGCACACGCGAAGGCGGCCCGTGATGCGGGCATCGCTGTCCTCGGCGGTGCGATCGTTCGTGACCCGGAGAGCGGAAAACGACACAATACCGCGCTGCTCTATGACAAGACTGGCGCCTTGCTTTCGACGTATCGCAAGATTCACCTTCCGTACGAGGAGGGTTTCTGGGAGGCGGCCCACTATGAACCGGGCGCCGAACCGCCCGAGGTCATCACGGGTCTTTCCCTGCCCCTTGGAGTCCAGATCTGTTCCGACGCCAACCGAAGTTCCGGCTGTCAGCTTCTGGCTGCCCAGGGCGCCGCCGTCATTATCGTTCCACGCGCGACCCCTGCCGAGAGCTGGGCTCGATGGCGGATGATCCTTCGCGCCGACGCCGTCACCGCCGCGACCTGGCTGGTGACCGTCAACCGGCCGCCGGCGGGTGAGGCCATGCCGCCGGACGGACCCTCTGCGGTCATCGCGCCGGACGGAACAGTGGTCACGGAGACCACGGCTGCCGTGGCCATCGTCGAGCTCGACGGTGAGGCGGTCTCGCGAGCGCGAGCCGATTACCCCGGTTATCTCGACTACGAGCCCGAGGTTCATAGGAAAGGCTGGGCGGCCCTGGCGGCTCGATCCTCGGACGGGACGAACAACAAATACGTCTGACCTCGGAATGACACCGTGTGCTGTACTCGTTGTCCCATGTGGTCTAGGATTGTGGCTGGCGTGATCCGTTGAGTTCCACCCGCCGAAAGGACCCCCAAATCAATGCGATTCAACCTCCAGTCATCTATCGCGATTCTCCTGACAGTCACGGCCGCCACAGCTTCCGCCGCTGCAACCTCTGAGCGGCTGACACCGGCCGCCCGGCAACTCGCAGCCGTGGCTGACGGTGATGTGGTTGTGCATCACGTCACCGGAGCGGTTCGACACGCGCGTTTTGAACCGGGCGCCGTTGCGGTCGACGGGAGATCGCCGGCCGAGAAGGCGGAGTTGTTCCTCCTCCGTCACGGAAAGGCCTTCGGCATCGATTCGCCGGGCATCCAACTCGAGCAGATACGCGAGAGGACGGATCGCCTGGGTCATGTCCACCTCATTTTCGATCAGGTCCACCGGGGTGTTCCGGTCTTCGGTGCTCGGATGGGCCTCCACTACAACGAGTCCGGAGATCTCATCACGGCCAATGGAACCGTACTTCCCGAGATCGGCGTCGATCGGGTCTCACCCGATCTCACCGCCGAACAGGTCCGTGACCGGGCCCGAATGACGGTGGCCAAACAGCAGCTGATCAACCCGACCACGCTTACAGTCCCGGTTGCCGAGTTGGTGATCTTCAACGATGGCGTGATCTGGGGTCGTGCGGGCACCACCCGGCTCGCCTGGCGCCTCGAGGTCACCGACGGAGAGGGAGTCAAAGAACACCTGTTCATCGACGCCAACGACGGACGACTCCTCGAACAGATCAGCGGGATCGAGCACATCCAACGGAAGATCTATGAGAACAGCGGAGGCAATCTCGTGTGGGAGGAGGGCGACCCCCTTCCCTACAGTGGCAGCGGTGGCTTCCGCGATCAGGAGATCAACAATCTCATCGACGTGGCGGAGCAGACCTACACGACCTTCCGCCACCTTTCCGGGGGAACCTACCTGTCATATACCGGAAACGACAGCTCCATGCGCAGCTTCTACGACCGCGATGGAATGGACTGCCCGAACGCCTACTTCAACGGGTCGTCAACGAGTTTCTGCATCGGAACCACCACCGATGACGTCATCGCCCACGAGTGGACCCACGGCTACACGCAGGAAACCCACGGGCTTGTCTATGCCTGGCAGTCCGGCGCCCTCAACGAGAGCTATTCGGATGTCTTTGGTGAGACCGTCGACCTGCTCTACGACTCGGGCTCGGATGAACCGAGCACCGTGCGAAGCCCGGAGACCTGCTCCGCGGCCACCGCCATCGACGAGGTCGAGCTCCTCATCGAGGAGCCCGAGGATCTCGCCGCCTCCCTCGCCGTCAACTCGGCCACCTTCAATCCAGCGCCGCCGTGGGATGTGACCGGTACCGTCGAGCTGGCCGACGATGGAGTCGGCCAGGGGAATGATGCCTGCGACCCTCTCGTGGACTTCACCCCCGGCAAGGTCGCCCTCATCACCATGGGCGCGTGCGCCGAACGCTTCGTGACCCCGGTGACCAACGCCGAAGCGGCGGGGGCGATCGCCGCAATCGTGGTCAATTCCCTCAACGACAATCTCACCACCATGAGAGGGTCCGGCAGTCTCTCGATTCCGGCGGTCTTCATCGGCAGGACCGATGGCGACATCATCCGCGGCGCCCTCGACCGCGGAGTGGTCGTGTCCATGCGCTCGGGCGGTGATGGCTCGTTGCGGTGGTTGGTCGCCGAGGATAGTTCGGCCTTCGGCGGCGCGATCCGCGACATGTGGAACCCGGAATGCCTGTCCGACCCGGGATCAGTCTTCTCGAACCGCTACTACTGCAGCGACGGAGACAACGGCGGCGTTCACACCAACAGCGGTGTCCCAAATCACGCGTTCGCCATGTTGGTGGACGGAGGATCGGCCAACGGGATCGAAGTGGCCGCCATCGGCGTGACCCGTGCGGCTCACCTCTATTGGCGAGCCATGACCCAGTATCAATTCCCGCTGTCGGACTTCAGAGACCACGCGGACGCCCTCGCCTCGAGTTGTCAGGATCTGATCAACGCACCACTGCCCGATCTCCTCACCGGAGAGGTCTCACCGATCGTCATCACCGCCGAGCACTGCGCCGCCATCGACGCCGCCATGCTCGCGACGCAGATGCGGGACTGGCCGAGCCAGTGCGGGTACGACACGATCCTCGATCCAGAGGCACCATCGGCGCCCGGTAATCTGGAGATCTTCTCCGAGGCCTTCAATGCCGCCCCCGCGTCCTGGACCTTGACCAACGACGGTGTCTACGCCGAGTACGAGCCCCGCGACTGGGTCTGGACCGAGGCGGTGCCCGAGGGCGGTCACGGTGGCGCGTTCTTCGCCATCGACAGCCCTGAAATCGGCAACTGCTCGGCCGGTAGCGATGACCAATCCGGGGTCATGCATCTCGACAGTCCACCCATTGTTCTCCCGTTGGGGTCGCGACCAATCATGCTCTTCGATCACTACGTGGCGACGGAAGAGCGCGTCGACGGCGGCAACATCAAGATCAGCACGAACGGCGGCCCCTTCGAACTCATACCCTCTGACGCGTTTCTCTTCAACTCCTACAACGACACTTTGCGCGAGGCCCAGTGGAACGACAATCCCCTGGCTGGAGAAGCCGCATTCGTAGGGACGAACGCCACGACCTACCGAGGATCCTGGGGGCAGTCCCACGTCGATCTGAGCGGTCATGTCCGCGCCGGCGACACCATCGTCGTGCGTTTCGATTTCGGCACCGATGGGTGCGGCGGTCAGGATGGCTGGTACATCGACAAGGTGCGTGTCCTCATGAATCCACGCGAGCGTGAAGGCGCCACGACGAGGGTTGTCCCCAGCCCGTGAGCCTCGGCGCGGCGGATGGACGACCGGGCCGGCACTGCCGGCCCGGTATCAGTCCTCGCCTCTCACGACCTCAGCGGTTAATTCCCGCCACACCGGCCGCGCCATCCGCCACCTTCGGCAGCATCAGGGTGTTGAAGATCAGTTTGTAGGTCCCCGGAATCGAGCCCCGGAACTGGGGTTGGAATCCGAAGAGCACCAACTGTCCGTGACCCGCGCGGACCCACACCATGGCGGGCCGTTCGGCAAGGAGTTCCACCTTCTCCGCGTATCCGCTCAGGAGAATGTTTTCCTCGGGAAAGACCCCGAGGACTCGTCGGTCGGCGATGAGCATGGGCATTCCGGTTCCGAGCACCGGGCGACCACGGGTGAAGACGCCGAACTCGGCCGGCATCCCCCAATTAACCGGGTGCTCGGTATTGAGCTCCACCGCCAGCAGCGATCCAGGGGCATAGAAGCCCTTCTTGCTCAGCTCGTCTGCATCATCTTGGACCGGCAGTTCGATCTCCATGGCGTCTTCACCGTCACCAAAGGTCACGCTGTCAAAGAAGAGCTCAGTCGATCGCCCCCACGCCACGATGACACCGCCCTTTTCGATAAAGGCATGAAGACCCTTGCACCCGTCATCACCGAGCCCCTTGCGGAACTCCGGCCGGTAGTCGTTGACTCTGTACGGGCCACTCGACTCGTACTTGCCCTTGGTGAGCACATGCTTGTCGGCATCGGGGAAGATCACCACATCGAAGTTCTTGGCGAGATCGGCCTTGACCACGTCTCCCGGTCTGAGCAGGGTGTAGTCCACACCATAGTCTTCGAGAAGATATCGGGTCCAGCCCGCATCCATGTCGTGGTACCAGGTTTCGATCAGCGCAACACGGGGTTTCGAAACTTTGATCACTTCGGCCGTCGGTTGGGTCTCCAGGACGGTGGCCCGTGCGGCCGGGATCAGGTCGAGCACCTCACCCCGCGGCTTCTCGAGAATGAACGCCCCGGCTGGGAGCTGAGTCTCGCCGACCGTCAGGCCATCGGGGGCCCGCGAGACACTCACCCCGCTCTGAAGGGCTGCGAAGACCGCTCGGTAGCTGGCGTTGTCACGCGGATCAAGGGCGACGCCCCAAGCCGACTCCAAGCTCGGGCTGACCGCGGGGGCTGCTTCAAACGGCTCCAGGGCGGCCTCGAGCGCATCGGATCGGACATCAAGCTCGACCGCGGTGACCCCAAGGTGGCGAGGGAGCGACCAACTGGTGATGTCATACGGCCGGATGACATCGCCACCGGGAGTGTAGTGGCGAACGGGATAGCGTTGATCCTCCATCACCTCTTTGACAAACGGCCGGTAGGGCTGAGCCATGGTTACGACGAGATCACCGGCGGCAAAATTGTGGTCCCCAACCACAACGGGTGCGGTGAGCTGCGCCACCTCGACGCCGTGTTCGCCAAGCAGATCCACGAGATGATCACGCTCGCTCGGATCGTGCTGAGCGGCCGGCATCACGTAGTAGTACGGGGGCTCGGTGCGACCTCGTTTCACCTCGGCGCGGCACAGATCGTTTCGGAAGCTGAGGATTTCGTTGCGGAGCATCGAGGCGGTCTTCAGAGCGCCACGCCATGACGCGAGCTCATAGTTGACGATGTCACCCAGACGCCACCAGCCGCCGGGCCAAGGGCTCGGCATGTTGACGCTCTTCTTGTACTCGGAGAGTCCCTTCCCCCGAACCCGGAACTCGTTCTTCTCGACAAAGATCGGGGAGGCCGTTCTGACGCTGGCGGCCTCGGTGAGAATGCTGATCACACCCTTCCAGTGTGAGGTCGTGGTGGCGCCGGGCCAGTACTCATCAAAGACCCAGTTGCTGGCAACACCGGTGTGACCCGAGGCCGAGAGTTCTCGAGCCATCCCGGAACCGAAGACATCCGACCACGTCCAGAGCCCGCCGTCGATGTTCTCGGCGATGGGGTCGTGATAGCGAGGCACGAAATAGCGCGGGCCGGTCTTGCCCATCTGGTGTTTGTCGAGCAGGACCTGGGGGTACCATTCGGTTGAGAAGACCCGGCTCACCGCTTGGCTCTCGGCCTGGGTCAGGGCAACAAAATCCCGGTTATTGTCGTGGCCGATGAAGTGATGATAGAGCCCGGGCATGGATCCGCCTTCATACGCCGTACCGAGGCTCTCACGGTAGTGATCGACGACCATGTCCATGCCATCGGGATTGAGAGTGGCCACCACCATCACCACGACATCGTCCAGCCAGCCGAGGACCTCGGGGTCTTCGGTTGTGGCGAGGTCATAGGTCAACAGGGGCAGGGTCTGTGCCGGCGCGACCTCCGTCGAGTGCATGGACAGGGTGGCCATGACAAAGACCCGAGCATTTTCGATGACGGACGCGCGTTCTTCATCGGGAATCGACGGGTCGAGGGCGAGGCGACGGTTGATCTCGCGGAGCTCGTCGAGCCGTTCGAGATTCTCCTCGGACGAGATGAAGACCATTTTCATCGGGCGATCGAGGGTGGATCGCCCGATTTCCTCGAGCACGACTCGCGGAGACGCCTCTGCGGCCAACTCCAGGTAGTCGATGAGCTGCGAATAGTCGATGAGCTTGCGATCGGTGCCGGGTTTGAAGCCGAAGACCGATTCCGGATCGGGAAGATCGACCGGATCCTGCTCTGCCAGGGCCGGAATGGAAAAAGAGACAATGACTGAACAAACAAGTGACCAAACGAGAAAACGACGCATCAGGACCTCCATCCTCGAACACCGAACATTGTAGGCTTTCCTGAGGAGAATGGGAGATCGACCGACGAGGTCGGGTTCAGGAATCTTCGGCAGTTCCCTGGAATCCGGGTAGGGCAGCGGCTTTCTGGAGCAGTTCGAGCTCACGTTGATAGGCGGCCGCCAGCAAGCGGGCAAGACGTTGGTTTTTGGGATCGCGAGAGAGTTCTTCGGAAATGGCTGCGATCTGTGCTTCGATGATCGCGAGATTCTCATCGACCGTGTTTCGGGTTTCCGGTTGAAGCTCCTCGCCGCGGGCATCGAGGACCTGGAGAAGCTCGGCGCGCGCGGTCTCGAACTCCTCCTCATTCGAACCCAACGCCACCAACGCTGTCCGTGCCGCAAGACTGATCCGCGAGCTCAGGGGGGCGGCGTTGTCCTGCCGCACTTCTCCACGTTGCCCGAGAAGAACGGCCGCCATGAGCGCAAGGGCCACCACGAGGCCGGAACCCACAGCGAGCGGGATCCACCATCCTCCCTTCGCAGGATCGGCTTGATGATCGTTCGGTGCCATTTCCCTCCCGTGTCTACGATGTTACAGCACGGGGAAAGGTTGCCGCGCGTCAATTCTGAATTTTGAATTCTCAATTCGGACGGATTGAGATCAATGGAATGATCGAAACAATTCAAAATAGAGAATTTAAAAGAGGAAATCACTCACTGGTTTCGCCGTCTTCGAGTAGGTCGGCAGCCGCCGCCTCTTCCTCCTGCTGAACACGAGCGGCCGCCGCTCGGCCGTTGTCGAGCATGATCGCAATCGGTTTCGTGGTTTCGTTGGCTTCGAGGATGATTTTGATGATCATGGTGAGGGGAACCGACAGGAGCATCCCCACCGGTCCCAGGACCCAGCCCCAGAAGACCAACGAGAGGAAAACGACGAGGGTCGAGAGCCCGAGGGTCCGCCCCATGACGTTGGGTTCGATGATGTTGCCGAAACTGACGTTGACCAGGAGAAAGCCGAGACCCACGGCCAGGGCCGAACCCGGGCCGAGCTGCACGAGAGCGAGAAGGACCGCCGGCACCGCAGCGAGCAACGAACCGATGGTCGGGATGAAATTGAGGAGAAAGGCCAGCAGACCCCAGAGGAGGGCGAAGTCGAGGCCGATGATTGCGGTCCAGCCGGCGACGAGGGCCCCCGTCGCCAGGCAGATGATGGTCTTGACGGCGAGGTAGCGCTGGATCTGGGTTGCGGCATGGGAGAGCTGCTGAACGGTGTCGGACGCTTCACCGAAGGCTACCCGGAGTTTGGTCGGGACCCAGACCCCCTCGAGAAGCATGAAGACCACGATCAACGAGATCATAAAGGCGTTGGACAGCAGGGAGGCCAGGCCCTTGAGACCGGTGCCGACCCAGCTCATGATCGATCCCAGGCTGATAAACTCCTGTACCTCGGTCTTTTCGATCTCGATGCTGAACCGTTCGAGGGCGCCCGGGATCGACTCGACGAGCCCATCCATCCGATCCTGATACAGGGGAATCGCGGCGACAAAGAGATTGACGGATCTGCCGAGGACAATGCCGACCACGGTGAGTACGGCGAGCATGACGACGACCACCAGCAGGATCGCCACCGCCGCGGGCACCCGCTTCCGCTGGAGCCAACCGACTCCGGGGGCGGCGATGATGGCGAGGAAGAGCGCCAGCATGAACGGCACCACGAGCGCTTGGGCGGCTCGCAGACCGGCAATCACGACCACCGCCGCCGCCAAACTGACGAGGGTGACCGAAAACCCGGTACGGAGGAGACGGGTCTCGGTCAATTCCGGACTCTCATCACACCCAATTGCAGGAGAAAGTTCACCATGTCTTGGGTGGAATCTCGGTGCCGTAGATGTATTTGTCGAACCACGGGTGGTAGTCCTTGCCGGTGAGAGCGCCGGCGAAGAGAATGACATCCTCCGTGATCACCTTCATCCCCGGTTTCTTGGCTGCCTGCTTGGTCATGAAGTAGAGCATCTTCTTGAAGTTCTGGTCACCCATGTCCTGCCGAAGCGCGTGCAGGACGTATGGGCCCTTGCCGTACAGGAGCTGGGTGTAACAGCGGGTGTGACCACTGTCGCCGTTGAGGGCCGAAGCACCGTAGACACTCGCGAACTCACTGCACTCTTTGACATCGGTCTCCCACTCCCGGAGCTGGACCTTGGCTTTGGTCTTGTCCTTCGCGCCTTCGGACATGAAGAGATACGAGAGGTACTCGGCAAAGGATTCCGACAGCCAGTTGTCATACGGCGTTCCCCAGCTGATGAGGTTGCCGAACCACTGGTGGGCTATCTCGTGGGCGTAGCGGCTGTTCTGCCCCTTGGATGCGTAGCGTTTGATGATATTCGAACGTTCGTCGAGGCCCGAACTCGTGGGACTGAGCCCCTCGGAGGTGATCTCGACCAGCCCTGCCGGCGCCTGCCAGAAGAAATGGCGGTGGTATGGGATCTCGATGACCTCGAGCTCCTTGTAGGGGAATGGTTCCATCCCGTTTGAGTAGAAATCGAGGACCGCCAGGCCGTTTCGAATGAGGTTCTTGGCGCCCCGCTTCTTGGCGTTGGCGTATGAATAGACTCGAATGTCGAAGTCTTTGGTGGTCTCCTGAGTCATGATGAAGTCGCCGACGATGACAAAGGGAAAGGCGATGGGCTTGTCCTCGAGCGACTCAACGCAGTTCATGCCGTTCTCGGTCCATCGACGAACCTCACGGCCGCAGGCCGTGGGAACAAACGGCTCCTTGACCTTGATCACCGAATGGAAGGTGGCGGCAGTGTCGTAGAGCTGGAGCTGTGGAAGGTACGCCATGTTACCGAGCACGAGGTAGTTGTCCCCGCTGAAGTTCTTGAGAAAGTCGCCTTCCGCCTCGATCTTGAGGGCCACCGAGGAACCCGGCTTGATCTCTTCCGGGAGCAGAACGAGGAGTTCGTCGTACTTGTGCGAGAACTCGAAGTCCTTGCCGGCGCCATCGGTCACCCGATTGACGGTGATGACGGCCTCATGATCGTCCCACGTCCGATACTCCTCGGAACGCCCGTTCATGAGTGAGAAATTCACGAGCCGCACGGGTTCGGCGCCCGCCTGGATCGTCGTCGCCGTCACCTCGGTGGCGTGCTGGTTGTCCGCGGAGACCAGTTCGAGGTCGATGGTGGTCTGGAGCAACCGCGGTGAGGGTCGGGTCTTGAGATCATGCCCCGCTGGCAGCTGGGTGATGATATCGAGATAGAAAAAACTACCACCGACACCCGACCCCTTCTTCAACTCACCATAGATCTCCTGATGTTGGATGACCGGATCGTAAATGAAGATCGCATCATCGTTACCTTTCCAGAGAATGGCGACGACAGACGGCTTTGTCATGGAGTCGAAAACAAACGGGGCGAGCATGTGGTCCATGCCGGTGTAACGGGTCTTCGCCCAGCGATCCACCGAGCGATCGACGATGCCGGCAAGGCGAGAGCTGGTGACGTTCTCGCCCTTGAAGAGACCCTTGGGAACCTTGTTGGTGAAGAAGACGCCACCCTCGAAGTCCCGATTGAAGACTCCGTTGGCGACGGCCTTGCCGCCGACCTCGTCACGAATCGTGGTGAGATTGGCTTGGTGAAACGGCCCGGGGGCGATGGTGATGGCGGCTTTGCCCTGACCCTGGAAGGCAAAACCCACCGTGGTCTCGGCCCCGAGCACCCCTTCAACCTCGCCGTCGATGGTGAAGACGGTGTTGCCGAAAGTGAACTCGAAGTTCTCGACCGCCTCGGCATTGGCGGCCATGGTCGGGTTCGACAGGCTCTTGAGGGTCGGTCCCAGGGTGTCGGCGAGTCCGCTCGTCGCCACGAACAAGAGTCCCAAGATGAAGTGCAGTCGCATTCTGATCCTCCGCTGCCAATATCGTTCTTGACCCAAGGAGACTACGCGTCCTCGGCGAGCGGATCAATCCGAAACGAGCCAGATCCGATCAGAAGAGCGTGTAGATGAACGGCGCCGCCGCCGAGCCGGACAACACGATGAGCAGTGCGACCAGCAGGAGAACGACGATGATCGGTGTCAGCCACCACTTCTTGTTGTTCAACAGGAAATGAACGAACTCGGCGACAAGTCCCTGCTGCGGGGCCTCGGCCTCTCGTTCGAACGCGGCTTTTGATTTCTTGTCTTCGGTCATGTCACACCTCAGAACTGACGGAAATACGATCCGGGGCCGCGAAAGCTGGAATCCCGCTCAACCCAATAACTCTCCTGGGCCGGGTTTGACCGCCGAGTCATCGGATCATACCCGAAAAGGCGCATGATGAGGCCGATCGGGGTCACAACCACGTAGTAGACCAACGCCAGCACCACGTGTGAAACCACGAAGCCGATGGGCCACGCGGCGTAGGTCATCCCGAGGAAGACCAGGCGCATGAATGGCGGCGCCAACCATCCGATCACCGGCACCACAACAGCCGCCACCCAGAGACCCTCCGCCAGCCTTGGTGAATCGAGTTTAAACCAGGCAACCGCGCCGAAGAAGGCCAGGAACCCGAGCCAGATGAAACCGAACTGATTGAGCTGCTTCAGGGTCGGGTGGCGGTTGATGCGGATGATGCTCACTCCCTGACCCCTCAGTCCAGCTCGAAACGGGAGAGATAGCTCTCCCGGTCGATGTCGCTCGTCGGCTGCTCGGACTTGAGAAGCACGCAGTTCTCCAGGACGAGCACATCCATGTCGGTGCCCATGAAACAGCTGTAGGCGTCTTCCGGAGTGCAGACGATCGGCTCACCGCGGACGTTGAAGGAGGTGTTGATGAGCACCGCGCAGCCGGTCCGCTCGTCAAACCGCGTCATCAGTCGGTGGAGCCGTGGATTCCTTTCGGCGTCAACGGTCTGGACCCGGGCCGAATAGTCGACGTGGGTCACCGCCGGAATCCGCGATCGCACGACCTTGAGCTTGTCAAGCCCCATCGCATCCCCGTCCTCGACGGGCAGTCTCTGGTCAGCGGCCACGGGGGACACGATCAGCATGTACGGGCTCTCCGCCTCCCCGGCCATCTCGAAGTACTCGCCCGCCTTTTCGGCGAGAACGATCGGGGCGAACGGCCGAAAAGACTCGCGAAACTTAATCTTGAGGTTCATGACCGACTGCATCGAGCGACTGCGGGCATCGCCGATGATCGAACGGCAGCCCAGAGCTCGCGGACCAAACTCCATCCGTCCATGAAAGAGCCCCACCACCTTCTTGTCCTCGATGAGATCCACCAGACGCTCGTCGATCTCCACCGGGTCCGTGAAATGCTGGTAGACCGCACTACGGCCATCGAGGAACGACCGAATTTCATCGTCATCGAATCGCGGACCGAGGAGCGATCCCGCCTGTCCGTCGGGTTGGACCGCCACACGGTCCTCCCCGAGGAGCTGATACCAAGTATAGAGCGCGACACCGAGCGCGCCACCCGCATCACCGGCCGCGGGCTGGATCCACACCCGCTGGAAGGGCCCCTCGCGGATGATGCGACCGTTGCCGACGCAGTTGAGAGCCACCCCGCCGGCAAGGCAGAGATTCGCCATCCCGGTGACCTCGTGGACATGACGGACCATTCGCAGCAGGATCTCTTCGGTCACCTTCTGGATCGAGGCCGCGAGATCCATCTCTCGCTGGGTGAGAGGTGACTCGGGCTGTCTCGGCGGACCATCGAAGAGGCGGTCAAAGGCCTTCGACGTCATGGTCAGGCCCTGGCAGTAGTTGAAGAACTCCTGGTTCAGGCGAAACGAACCGTCGTCGCGCAGGTCGAGAAGATTGTCGAGGATGACATCCGTGAAACGAGGTTCGCCGTAGGGTGCGAGACCCATGAGTTTGTATTCGCCCGAGTTGACCCTGAAACCGGTGAAGTAGGTCAGCGCCGAGTAGAGCAGTCCCAGGCTGTGGGGAAAGCGCAGCTCGTGGGTGAGCTCGATTTCTCTCCCGCGCCCGACACCGAAGCTCGCGGTCGCCCACTCCCCCACCCCGTCGAGGGTCATGATGGCCGCCTCGTCGAACGGCGATGGGTAGAAGGCCGAAGCGGCGTGGGCCTCGTGGTGCTCGGTGAAGACGATTCGCTTCCGGTAACCGCCCTCGAGCTCGCGCCGAATCTCGCGGGGCAGATGGAGTTTTTGATTGAGCCACAACGGCATCGCCTTGAGGAATGATCGGAAACCCACCGGTGCAAATGCGAGATAGGTCTCGAGCAGCCGCTCGAACTTCAGAAAAGGCTTGTCGTAAAACCCGACATAGTCCAGATCCTCGGCCGCCAATCCCGCTTCGCTGAGGCAGTAGGCGATGGCCTGCGACGGAAAACCGTGATCGTGCTTGATTCTGCTGAAACGTTCTTCCTGCACGGCAGCCACAATTCGGCCGTCAACCAATAAGGTTGCGGCCGAGTCGTGATAATAGGCCGAGATCCCGAGGATCGCAGTCAAATCAGCTAGCCTTCCGGGGTTCCTAGGTAGCCGAGGAGAAGACCGCGTTTCTCATCCATGAGTTCCGCGGTCCGCGCTTCGAGGACCAGGCGAAGGTACGGTTCGGTATTCGACGGCCGGACGTTGAACCACCAGTCCTCGTACTGCGCTGTGATCCCGTCGAGATAGTCGATCTCACCATCGGAGAAGACCTCGGCGAGATGCCGGATCATCCCCTCCTTGTCCTCGACCTTGAAGTTGATCTCGCCCGTGGCGAAGTAGCGCTTTAGCGGCGCCACGAGCTCCGACAGGGGTTTGCCCGTCTCCCGCAGGTGGTTGAGAACCTCGATGACCGTACCGATGGATGAGTCGGCGGTGTAGTTTCGGCGATAGTAGAAGTGGCCGGCAAGCTCGCCACCAAACGGTGAGTCGTGCTCGCGCATGGTGGCCTTGATGAAGGAGTGACCGACCCGCTCGCGGATCGCCTTACCGCCGGCCTCTTCGATGGCCTCTTTTGTCGACCACGATGATCTCAGGTCGTAGACGATGGCGGCGCCGGGTTCGTCTCTGAGAAAGCGAGGGGCGAGCAGACCGGTGATCATGTCGGCCGAGATGGAGTCGCCCTTCTCATCGATGATGATCGCCCGATCCGCATCACCGTCGAAGGCCACCCCGAAATCGCAGTCGTGGTCCTTCACCGCCTGTTCGACATCGACGAGGTTCTCCTGCTTCAGCGGGTTCGCCTCGTGGTTCGGGAAGTTCCCGTCGAGCTCGAAATAGAGGGGCGTGACCTCGAGGTTGAGGTGTTCGAGGATCGGTTGGTAGAGCGTCCCCATTCCGTTGGCGGCATCGGCGGCCAGTTTGAGTCTGGGCTCGCTGTCGATGAGCTCGCCGAGGATGTGCTCGGTGTATTCAGCAAAGACATCCCGGATTTCCTCTTCGGCTTTCGGTTCCAGGTCGGTGGGAACATCAGCCGCCAGGATGAGCGCCTCCAGCCGGTCGATCCCGGTCTCGTACGACACCGGGATGGCGTCGCGTCGGGACATCTTGAAGCCGTTGTAGACCGCGGGATTGTGGCTGGCGGTGATCTGAATTCCGCCGGAGGTGCCCAAATACCCGGTGGCGAAGTAGTTCTGCGGTGTGTCGGCGATCCCGATGTCGATGACGGCGACACCGCGCGCCCGAAGCCCGTTCTTCACGGCCTGAGCCAACGGAACCGAGTGCGACCGCATGTCGCGGGAGACCACCACGACGGGCCCGAGGGCGAGGTCGTCCTCG
>RCNG010000224.1_pt1 | contig 24432 bp, 28 predicted proteins | sample 2041371 | NCBI WGS metagenome assembly RCNG01 (sample SAMN09708227, study PRJNA481090) | Marine sediment metagenome, whole genome shotgun sequencing project. | biome: marine sediment; feature: ocean; material: sediment; isolation source: Sewage treatment plant 1 marine sediment (STP1) ... | reverse complement strand
CGAACCAGAATGAGGTTGCCGGCCTTCACCTCGGAAAGCGGTATCTGGTATTCGAGTGACACCTGACCACCCAGGTAACGCATTTGTTTCTGCACGCCGCGCTTGTCGATGCAGAGCTTGATGACAGCGCCGAGAAACTTTTCCGGCACCAGGATGTTGGCCGTAATGATCGGCTCGCGCAGCTCCTCGATTTCATTGGCAGGCGGCAGTTTTGCGGGATTGTCGACCATCAGTGTTTCGCCGCTGGTAGTGACGACTTCGAATATCACGGTTGGTGCCGTCGTGATCAGCTCAAGGTCATACTCACGCTCCAGTCGCTGCTGCACGATTTCCATGTGCAGCATGCCGAGGAAGCCGCAGCGAAAGCCGAAGCCGAGTGCAGCAGATGTCTCCGGCTCGAAATGCAGTGCCGCATCGTTAAGACGGAGTTTTTGCAGCGCTTCGCGAAATGACTCGTAGTCTTCAGAACTAATCGGGAAAAGGCCGGCAAACACGCGCGGTTGCACCTGCATGAATCCCGGCAGCGGTTTCTCGCAGGGTCTCTTCGTCGCCGTCAAGGTATCGCCAACCGGCGCCCCGTAAATGTCCTTGATACCAGCAATCACGAAACCGACCTCGCCGGTCCTGAGCTCTTTGCGATCCAGCATCTTCGGTGTAAACACGCCGACTCGATCCGCGTTATGCGATGCGCCCGTCGACATGACCTTAATCTTGCTGCCTTTCGAAAGCGTACCGTTCATGACGCGCACGAGCGAGACGACGCCAACATAGTTGTCGAACCAGGAGTCGATTATCAGTGCCTGGAGGGCGCCGTCCGGGTCTCCCTCAGGCGGCGGAATAAGCGCCACGATTTCGTTTAACAGCTCGTTGATGCCAACGCCCGTTTTCGCGCTGACCCGCAGCGCATCCTTGGCACCAATACCAATGATGTCCTCGATCTCTGCAACGACCTTATCCGGGTCCGCAGCCGGCAGGTCGATCTTGTTGAGAACCGGAAGTACCTCAAGACCCTGGTCGATGGCGGTCATGCAGTTGGCAACGCTCTGCGCCTCGACCCCCTGCGCGGCGTCGACGACAAGCAGCGCACCTTCACAGGCAGCCAGCGAGCGAGAGACCTCGTAGGAAAAATCAACGTGACCCGGCGTATCGATGAAGTTCAGCTGGTACTCAATGCCATCGTCGGCGACAAAGGGCAGCGAGACGCTCTGCGCCTTGATCGTGATGCCACGCTCTCGCTCCAGGTCCATCGTGTCAAGTACCTGCGCTTCCATCTCGCGCTCGGCCAATCCGCCACAAAGCTGGATGAACCGATCTGCCATCGTCGACTTGCCGTGGTCGATATGGGCAATGATTGAGAAGTTTCGAATGTGCTTCATGTGAGTTGGAAACCGGGCGCCTGCCGGGCGCCGTGAGGCCGATTTAGCGGCGCAGTATACCGGGCTTCGCACGCTTTGTTTCGTGTGATTGGCGACGGCCTCAAGGCAGTGTCTCCAGCAGGGTCGACACCGCCTGGCGATCCAGGGGATATTCGGAGATCACCTTGTCCTCGAACTCGACGACGGGGATCCGGACATCGAATCGCTCCAGCCAGTCCGGCCGCGAATCAATGTCGCAGACCTCGGTCTCGAGCCGCCCGCGGACCATCGGCAACAGCTCCTCAATGAGCAGTTCGCAAAGGTGGCAGCCCTGGCGGCTGTATATACGGAGCGTCTGCATCAGAGACTGGCCGCCGGAGGCGTGGTTCCAGCCTGCTCGACTACCATCGGTGTGAAGCGGCGCAGGCAGCGGGGGCTTCGCAGCTGCCTGCGCGCCAGGACCAGACCCGTGGACAGCCCGGCAATTGCAGCCAGTGCCGCGTAAGCGTCACCGAGCCCCGCACCATAGGCGATGAGCGCTGCGACAACCGCGCCAGATAAGGGCCAGCCGTAGACGATCAGGGATGCACGCAGCACGTTTTTCGGCGCCAGTTCGATGCATACATCGTCGCCTTCGCTGACCGTCAGGCCGGCACTGATCATGGCGTCGATTCTTCGGCTGCCGGTTGAGGAGCCCAGCAACCCGGCGCCGCAGCCCTTGCCTTCCGCACAGCGCGCGCACTCAACGACCGCATTCACCTCAACCAGTGCGCGAGGCGAGCCTGCAGTGCTATTTACAGCAATTACCCGGCCGCGAGGATTTTCCATAGCTGGAGTCTACCGTAGTCACTATCGACAGCGTTCGTGGAAGGATCGTGCGCGTCCTAGCGGACACGCATTGTGGTTGCTATCTGCTGGACCGTCATCGCGGGAACTTTGCCAACCGCGGTAATACGATAGCCGTCCACGATGGCGCTGTAAGCATTCGAACCACCGACACTCGAAACGCCTTCCTGGTCATCGCCGTCAAGCTCCGCGATGAAGACCGACACGCTCGCGAGCCCGTCGCTGTAAAGAATGTGCACGACGTACTCTTCACCGCTTGCGACTTTCTCTTCATGCGTAGAAATGGCGCGAAATCCTTGCGGCAAACTCTCACTTACCCATTCGGTCTCAACGGCCCGCGTGACATGCCGGTTCGATCGATTGAGCCACCGAAAATCTTCCGTACTGTGCGAAGGGGCCAGCGCGCTCGCATGAATTTCCTTATTGAGGTCTATCTCGGCAAACTTGATTTGCTCGATAGCGGCGCCATCGGCGTCGATCAGCTTGGTCTGCAGTGGAAAACCGGTCTCCACATCCAGCCAGATACGGTAGCCGTATCGATGGCCGTCGTGTGGCCGAATGGCAAGCAGATTCGCCTGCCGTCCCGCTACGCGTTCTTCGCGCACGAGGGACACATCGTACTCATTGCCAAACTGAATATCGCTCGACGGCAGGATCGAGAACAGGGTCGACTGGTCATTCCACTTTTCGACAAGCACGGACTTCTTGTCAGGCAGGATGCAATGCACCTCATTGCCGTTACGAATAATCTCCATGCCATCGCCCTCCTGGGCAACGACCTTTTCCCGGATGACGCCCTCGTCAAACGTGTGCACGACCTTGAGCGCCTCGGCTTCTCCGTTACGAATGCGAACGACGGTGCCTTCGTAACTACTCGTCTCGACTGCTGCGCTCATGCGGTCCAGCCACACGCTGGGATCGTTCGACGCAGCGAGTGACGGTGTGGCCGAAATCAGAATCCCAGCCAGGAGGAAGTAGCAGATTGCCTGTCCTCGCAGCACTCGCATCAGGGTTGCGTCGACTGCTCGTCGGTCGTCTGCCATTCGTCGGTAGTCTGCTGGTCGGTAGTATCAGGGGACGCCCCGTCCTGCTCCGCAGCGGGTTCTTGCGGCAACTCCTCACTGATGCGCAACGAGACAAATCGGGAATTGATGCCATTGGCGCCGAATTCCGTAGCGGCTGCCCCGTGCAGCATGTAGTAGTGCCGCAGCTGCTCATCGACGGACTGCGGCACCGTATAACCGGTGTCCTGTTCGGCGACAGTCGCGTCCAGCGTGCCCGCTTCATTTTCGTCAACGGCCGTCATCTGCTGCAGGCCGAAGATTGCGATCAACGCAACGCTCGCGGCAATGACGAAACCCGCGAGCGGCCGAACGGCTACGGCAGGCTTTGTCCCGGGCGTATCGGTGGCATCCTCGAACGGCTTGTCGTCGATCTCGGCGGACACACGCTCATGGATCCGATCCACGCCAGGCACCGAGGTCTCGCCGCGCAAAGCACGGCCGATCGCGAGGTACTCGCCAACCTTCAGCCGAAGCTCCGCATCCTGGCCCATTCGCCGCAACAACAGATCTGCCTCATTATCCGGAAGCTCTCCGTCTACGAACGCTGAAATTTGCATTCTTATCGCGTCATTCATAACTCATCCGCCTACATAAACTGCATGGGCCTTGCGGCCTTCTTCATCGTGTCAGCGATCCGATCTTCTTGTTGATCGCATCACGTGCTCTAAAAATTCTCGACCGGACCGTGCCGACCGGGCACTCCATGGTCTGCGCGATCTCCTCGTAACTCATTCCTTCGATCTCACGCAAAATAATGGCCGTGCGCAGGTCCTCGGGCAAGGCAGCAATTGCCTGCTCGACGGTGTCCTTCAGCTCATTGCTGAGTATGATCGCCTCAGGCGTGTCGGTCTCTTTCAACTTCGCGTGAAGGTCGTACTGATCCGGGTCCTGAAAGTCGAGTTCAACATTCATGGGCCTTCTGCGCTGCGCTGCGAGGTGGTTCTTCGCCGTGTTGACCGCAATTCGATACATCCACGTATAGAAAGCGCTATCACCGCGGAATCGAGGCAATGCCCGATAGGCCTTGATGAAAGCTTCCTGCGTGATATCTAAAGCCAGATCCGGGTCCCGCACGTATCGCATGACGAGGTTCACAATCTTGTGTTGGTACTTCAGCACCAGGAGGTCAAAAGCGCCCTTGTCTCCACGCTGGACTCGTTTGACCAGTTTCTTGTCGGACGACTGATTGGACATTTAAAGGCGCCCGCCAAAGATTCCATTCACTCGACTAACTCCGGGATAGACCGGCTCAAGATCGATTAGTTCTCGCTTATCTGCCTTATTCTTCATCGATATGTGACACCGTTCCGGTTGCGGTCGGCAGATCGGGCTGGCTGGCCCGATTGTTCCTTGTTTTTCGTGTCATTACGCATGTTAGCAGCTTCACGGAGCCGCTCCAATGTGCCGCCAGATTACCTGCAATCGGCGCCAGTCGTGACTCTCTCGGCGGTTTCCCCGCAGTAATTCGGCCGAGCGAACACCGCGGTCCGTCTCAAAACGAATCCAGGCAAGCCTCGGCAGTACGACACTGCCTGGCAGCAGTCGCACCGGGCGCCAGCGGCCTTCCTGATCCAGCCGCAGCAGCGAACAATCCGGGTGCATTCTCAAACCACGGGAATTCCTGAATTCCCGTGCCAGCACACTTGTTTCCAACAAAATGCAGTAGAACCAGAGAGCAACACCCAGAGCGATCGCAGGAGCAGGCAGTGCCAGTCCCAGGATCAGCATCAGCCCGACGATGCCCAGCCCGATTCCGGACAACAGGACCAGCACGCGCAGCGTGGGGTCAGGTTCCAGTTCAGCTAAGTATGCGTTTGATGACACGCGCGACGGGCTCCGAAGCAGGCGTTTGTCGCTGTAACAAGTAACCGTTGAGCTCCGGATCGGCAAGCTGTAAAACAGTCTCGAAGGCGGCCTTTTCCTGTTCGTCGGCGAGCGGGTAGCGTTCCCTCAAATAGCGCAGCAACAGCTCGTCGAGTTCGCGCATGCCTCGTCGGCATTGCCAACGGAGCTTTTTCTCGTTCATAGGCATCTATCGGACCGGCACTGCCAGCGGAGCCGGGATTCCTCGCTCAATACTTCCTTTCCGCGAGCATCTTCTTGGTTTCGGCAATCGCCTTGGCCGGATTAAGACCTTTTGGACACGTCTGCGTGCAATTCATGATCGTATGGCAGCGGTACAGGCGGAACGGGTCCTCGAGTTCATCGAGTCTTTCCCCGGTCGCATCGTCCCGACTGTCAACGAGCCAGCGGTAGGCGGCAAGCAGCGCGGCCGGTCCGAGGTAGCGATCGCTGTTCCACCAGTAACTCGGACAGCTGGTCGAACAGCACGCACAGAGAATGCATGCGGACGGCTCGTTTATGAGCTCCTGATCCTCCTTGCTCTGCAGGCGCTCCTGATCCGGCGGTGGCGGTGTACGCGATTGCAGCCATGGCTTGATCGAGGCGTACTGCGCGTAAAAATTGGTCAGGTCGCCGACGAGGTCTTTAACAACGGGCAGATGCGGCAAGGGATAAATCTTGACGTCGCCCTTGACGCTGTCGATCGCGCGCGTGCAGGCCAGCGTATTGCCACCGTCAATGTTCATCGCACAGGAGCCGCAGATACCTTCTCGACAGGAACGACGAAACGTCAACGTCGGATCAATCTCATTCTTGATCTTGATCAGGGCGTCAAGGACCATCGGGCCGCAGCTATCCAGGTCGACCTCGTAGGTATCGAGCCGCGGGTTTTCGCCAGAGCTCGGATCGTAACGGTACACGGCAAAACGGCGCACATTGGCGGAGCCGTTAGCCGCCGCGTAGTGCTTACCCTTCGAAATTCGGGAGTTCTTGGGAAGTCTGAATTCAGCCACAGTCGATCATCCCTGGAAGATTAGTAAACACGGGCTTTGGGTTCGACATAGTCGACCTCGTCAGTGAGGGTTTGCTGGTGCACGGGTCGATAATCGAAGCGCACATCGCCCACGCCGCCAATCCACGCCAGCGTGTGCTTCATCCAGGTCTCATCATCCCGATCCGGATAGTCCTCTCTTGCATGGGCGCCCCGACTCTCGGTTCGGTTCGCCGCCGATTCAATGGTGGCCGTCGCATTGAGCAGAAGATTCTCGAGCTCCAGCGTTTCAATCAGGTCGGTATTCCAAACGAGTGAGCGATCGGACACTGCGACATCATCAAAGCTCGCGAAAGTCTTGCGAAGCAATTCAACGCCCTCATCGAGTACCTCGCCGGTTCGGAATACGGCCGCATGGCCCTGCATGACTTTCTGCATTTCCAATCGAATCTCGGAAGTTTTTCGCCCGCCGTTCGCGTTGCGAAGCTTGTCGATGCGCGCGACGCTATCCTGGCCGGCATCCGCGGCCAACGTCTTGTGCCGTTCGCCCGGCTTCATTTCGCGCGTGCAGAAATGTGCGGCAGCGCGGCCAAAAACAACGAGGTCAAGCAATGAATTTGAGCCCAGGCGATTTGCGCCATGAACGGACACGCAGGCCGCCTCACCGACCGCCATCAGGCCCGGCACGATCGACTCGGGGTCGTCGTCTTTCAGGGTGACAACCTGGCCATTGAAGTTCGCCGGGATGCCGCCCATGTTGTAGTGCACGGTCGGCAATACCGGAATTGGCTCTTTCGTGACGTCCACGCCTGCAAAAATACGCGCCGACTCCGCAATACCCGGCAGACGCTCCTCAATCACCTCGGGCCCGAGGTGCTCGAGATGCAGGTGGATGTGATCGTTATCGGCGCCAACGCCACGGCCCTCTCGTATTTCCACCGTCATCGAGCGGCTCACAACGTCGCGCGACGCAAGGTCTTTGGCGTTTGGCGCATAGCGCTCCATAAAGCGCTCGCCGTCCGAGTTCGTCAGGTAGCCGCCCTCACCCCTCACACCCTCGGTAATGAGGCAGCCCGCGCCGTAGATGCCGGTCGGATGAAACTGCACGAACTCCATATCCTGAACCGGTAAACCGGCGCGCAGCACCATCGCACTGCCATCGCCCGTGCAGGTATGCGCCGACGTGCAGGAGAAGTAGGACCGCCCGTAGCCGCCGGTCGCGAGAATGACCTGGTGCGCTCGAAAGCGATGCAATCGTCCTGTAGCCAGATCGATCGCGACCACGCCACGGCATGTGCCGTTTTCCATGATCAGGTCAATCGCGAAATATTCGATATAGAACTCGGCGTCGTGTTTAAGTGACTGCTGATACAGTGTGTGCAGCATGGCGTGACCGGTGCGATCGGCCGCGGCGCAGGTGCGCTGCGCGGTGCCCTCGCCAAAACGAGTCGTCATGCCGCCGAATGGTCGCTGGTAGATCTTGCCGTCTTCAGTTCGGGAGAACGGCACACCATAGTGCTCGAGTTCGATCACCGCGTCCGGCGCTTCCTTGCACATGTACTCGATCGCATCCTGATCGCCCAACCAGTCCGAACCCTTGACCGTGTCGTACATATGCCAGCGCCAATCGTCTTCGCCCATGTTGCCGAGCGCGGCGCTGATACCGCCCTGCGCGGCAACCGTGTGGCTGCGCGTCGGGAACACCTTTGTGATGCAGGCCGTATTGAATCCGGCTTCCGCCAGGCCAAAAGTCGCACGCAGGCCGGCACCACCGGCGCCGATTACGACAATGTCATAGCTGTGATCAATGAATTCGTAGTCGCTCATGCGTTCAGCCCGATCTTTAATATTGCAAATACGGCAGCCGCCGCGAGAATTATGTGCGCGAAACGTGAAATGAGCAGCGCCGCTATCTTAACGCCGGGTGCGTGCACATAGTCTTCAATGACTACCTGAACCCCAAGGTAGGAATGAAACGCGAGCGCCAATGAGAGCAGCAGTAACAGGATGCTGTTAATCGGGCGCCCGATGAAAGCTGTCGCAGCCAGGTAGTCATACCCCGGCATTGTCGCCAGGGAGAACGCAAACCAAAGTCCGAGAAACAGCAAGGCGATGGCAGAAACACGCTGACCCCACCAGTGCGAGGTTCCATCCTTGGCCGTGCCCAGGCCCAGTACGCGACCGAGCGGTGAGCGGAGGCTCATGACGCCACCGCCCAGAAGACGGCTGACAAAATGGCGGCGCAGATCAACACCAGCCAGGATGAAAAATTAGCCTGGCTGATCTCGAAGCCACGCCCGGTATCCCAGACAAGGTGCCGGACACCGTTGCAGAGGTGATAGAAGAACGAGAACGACCAGCCAACCAGCAGCAGCTTGCCGATCAACGATCCCATGACGGACTCGAAGACCGCATACGACTCGGGCCCTGAGGCGGCGTCGAACAGCCAAACAACCAGCGCGATAAACCCGACCGACATCGCAATTCCGGTGGCACGATGGAGAATCGACAACGCCATGGTAATGGGCCAACGATAGATCGATATGTGGGGTGACAGTGGCCTGCCCTGGTTGCTCATGCTCTCGCTTCTTTTATTGGTGGTGTCGGATCGGCTGCGGCGTGAAGTATTATCCAGAAAGGCCCTCTAGAAATCGATACACCGGCCGGCTTTTTCCCAATCGCCGTAGCGCGTCGGGTCCAGCCCGCCACGTCCGCCGATTTCTTTGGGACGATCCGACGCTGCAGACGCGGTATCATCTGAGTTCGCAATGTCGCTGGAATCGACCACTTCGGCCTTGTCTTCGGTGTTCGGTGTAGTCATGGCGGGATTATGCCAGACGGTTGGACAAGCTGCAGTACCGGGAATCCTATAGATACAAATGAACACACTCGCAACAATCAACGTTGCCGGCCCTGACGCCTTCACTTTCCTGCAGGGACAGCTCACAAACGATCTTCGTCGCCTGGACGCCGAAGCCGAGATTCTCGCGGCGTGGTGCAGCCCTAAAGGTCGCGTGATCTGGTTCGGGACCTTACGCGCAATTAAGTCCGGTTTCGCGCTGTCGGCGCCCGCCGAAACCGCCGCTGACATCGTCAAGCGCCTGACCGTCTTCAGGTTCCGCTCAAAGGTCGATTTCGAGATCGTCGATGAAGGTATTACCGTCGATCCGGGATTCCTGGTTCAGCATGGCTATGCCTATATCGGCGCAACGCAGGTCGAGCAGTTCACACCGCACATGCTAAATCTCGATCTCCTCGACACGGTCAATTTCGACAAGGGCTGCTACACCGGCCAGGAAATCGTCGCCCGCACGCACTACAAGGGTGCCACCAAACGGCGAACGCTGCGCTTCGAAAGCGAAGAGCCTGTCTCGGAAGGAGACAAGATTTCGGACGGTCAGCGCGATATCGGCGAGGTGCTGAATGTTGCCGGAACCGACCTGCTGGCTGTGGTGCCAATCGACAAGGCCAACGACGCACTCACTGTCAACAGCGTCAAACTGACGCACGTCCCATTGCCCTATGCCGTCGGCCCCGACCCGGGACCCGATCAGAGCTGACCTCGGCGCACTGACTAGTCAGTAGCCGGCGCAGATAATCGCGTGTGCAAAAGAACAGTGTTACGAGGCTCTAGTCGAAGACTTCCGGCCGCATGTGCGGGAACAGCAACACATCGCGGATCGACGCAGAATCGGTAAACAACATGACCAGTCGGTCAATACCGATGCCGATGCCCGCCGTCGGCGGCATACCGTACTCGAGCGCACGAACATAATCGTGATCGAATGCCATGGCCTCGTCGTCGCCTGCCTCACGGTTGTCAACCTGCGCACGAAAACGTGCCGCCTGGTCTTCCGGATCGTTCAGCTCGGAAAAGCCGTTGGCGATTTCGCGGCCGGCAATAAACAACTCGAACCGATCGGTGACAAACGGGTCCTCGTCGTTTTGCCGTGACAGTGGCGATACTTCAGTGGGGTACTGCGTAATGAAAGTAGGCGCGCGAAGCTCACGCTCTCCGGTCGCGTCGAAGATCTCTGTTTGCAGCTTGCCCGGTCCGTCATTGTCTTTCACCGTGATTCCAAGCTTGTCACAGCACTCGACGAGATAGTCGCGATCACGCACCCGCGACATGTCGAAATCCGGGTTGTAGGCTTCGATCGCCTCCTCGACCGTCATGCGCTTGAATGGCTGACCGAAATCGAACTCCTCTCCCTGGTATTTCACCGACGTCGTGCCGAGGATAGCGTCTGTCATGCCGTGTAGCATTGCTTCGGTCATGTCCATCCAGTCGTTGTAGTCCGCGTAGGCCCGATACGCCTCCATCATGGTGAACTCGGGATTGTGCTGCGTTGATACGCCTTCGTTTCGGAAGTTGCGGTTGATCTCGTAAACGCGCTCAAAGCCGCCAACCACCAGTCGCTTGAGATTTAGCTCTGGCGCGATGCGCAGATACAGGTTCATATCGAGCGCGTTATGGTGCGTTGTGAACGGCCTTGCGATCGCTCCGCCCGGCGTTGTCTGCATCATCGGCGTCTCGACTTCGAGGAAGTCGGCTGCCTCGAGGAAAGCGCGCATGTACGTGATGACCTGCGAACGCTTCCTGAACACGTCGCGACTGGATTCATTGATAACCAGGTCGACGTAGCGCTGCCGGTAGCGAGTCTCCTGGTCTGCCAGACCGTGGAATTTTTCCGGCAGCGGGCGCAGTGATTTTGTCAGCAGTCGAACGGTCTCCGCCATGACCGTGAGTTCGCCCGTCTGCGTTCGGAATAACTCGCCCTCGGCACCGACGATGTCGCCAACGTCCCATTTCTTGAACGCCTGGTAGACGCCTTCGGGAAGCCGGTCACGCTCCAGGCGTAGCTGAATCTGGCCACTGCGATCCTGCAGCTTGACGAAACTCGCCTTGCCCATGACCCGCTTTGCCATCATCCGCCCCGACACGGCGACCCTGACGTGCTCCTCTCGGAGCGCCTCGTCGTCATAGGAATCAAACGTCTGATGCAGCTCTTCGGCAATCGAATTGCGGCGAAAATCGTTGGGATAGGCATTGCCCTGTTCCCGCAACGCATCGAGCTTCGAACGCCGCTCCGCGATGAGCTTGTTTTCGTCCGGCTTGCTGGAATCTTGTGGTTTGTTGTTGCTCATTCTCTGGCTCAATTCAAAGTCCCTGCTTTAAGCTTGCTTCGATGAAAGCGTCAAGGCCTCCATCGAGTACAGCCTGAGTGTTACCGGTTTCGACGCCAGTACGCAAATCCTTGATGCGGCTCTGATCGAGCACGTAGGAACGAATCTGGCTGCCCCAGCCAACATCCGCCTTGCTCTCTTCAACCACTGACGCTTCGGCACGTCGCTTCTGCATCTCAAGTTCGTAGAGTTTCGCTTTTAACTGGTTCATCGCCGTCGCCTTGTTCTTGTGTTGCGAACGATCGTTCTGGCACTGCACTACCGTATTCGTCGGCAGGTGCGTGATGCGAACGGCCGACTCCGTCCGGTTGACGTGCTGGCCACCGGCGCCACTGGCCCGGTAGACATCGATCCGCAGGTCCGACGGATTGACTTCAATATCGATGTCGTCGTCCACTTCCGGCGAGACAAACACTGATGCGAACGATGTGTGTCGGCGATTGCCGGAGTCGAAGGGTGATTTTCTGACGAGTCGATGCACGCCGGTCTCGGTTCTGAGCCAGCCATACGCATACTCACCGACAATGTGCAGGGTCGAACTCTTGATACCGGCCACTTCACCCGCCGAGGCTTCGATCACTTCGGCTTTGAAGTCGTGCGACTCTGCCCAACGCAGGTACATTCGCAACAGCATTTCCGCCCAGTCCTGCGCCTCGGTGCCGCCAGCACCGGACTGGATATCAACATAGGCGCTGTTGACGTCCATCTCGCCGGAGAACATGCGGCGAAACTCAAGCGCCGCCAGCTGAGTTTCAAAACCGCCGAGGTCTTTGACGACCTCATCGACGGTCGCGCTGTCATCTTCCTCTTCGGCGAGCGTCAGAAGCTCTGATGCCTCATTCAGCCCTGTAGACAGCGTATCGAGAGTGACCACAATCTGCTCGAGCTGGGAGCGCTCCTGTCCCAGCGCCTGCGCACGCTGAGGATCCTCCCAGACGTCCGGTTGCTCCAGCTCACGCTGGACTTCGGTCAGCCGTTCCGCCCTGGTCTCGTAGTCAAAGATACCTCCTCAACGCATCGGAGCGCTCAATGAGGTCGGCAATGGTGAGTCTTATCGGGTTGGTTTCCATGGGTACAGCTTCGCCGGAAAAGGGCGCGATCTTAGCACGCAGCGCCTGCCTGCAAAGGAGCAATTTGCTCGACCACCAGCTGCGGGTTCTCGACGCCACGAAACTCGTTGACGTCGAGCTTGTACGCGAGCTGCACGACGCCGCGATAGACGGCCCCGGCCTGGTTGAATGCAATTGCGTCAACCACGTTGCCGCCGTCCGCCGGACGCACCCGCAACTTCAGGTGATTCTCGCCGACCGTGCGCTGCTCGACGACGGCGAAATCGCCGCTCCACATCGGCTCGGGGAAACCCGACCCCCAGGGCCCCGCATCGCGCAGTGAGCGCGCAAACCTCAAGTTGAAGGCTGAGCCGGGCAACGGACCGTCCGTGAGAATCGCACCGCTGAAATCCGCTTGCGGATACAGTCGCCCCATCTGCTTCTCGGCAACGCGCTTGAATTCGGGAAGCGCCGCTTCGGCTATCGACAGACCGGCCGCCATCGCGTGTCCGCCGAACTTTTCGATGAGCCCCGGCTTCGCCGTCGATACGGCCTCCAGCAGGTCGCGAACATGCACACCCGAAATCGAACGCGCGGAGCCTTTCAGCATGTTGCCGTTCTCGCGGGCAAAAGCAATCACGGGTCGATGACAGCGCTCGCGTACGCGTGCCGCGATGAGCCCGACAATGCCCTGGTGCCAGCTTTGGTCGTAAACACATACACAGGCAGGCCATTGTGTGGCGCCCATCTTGTCGACGTAGGAGAAAGCCTGCTCGCGCATGCCGGCCTCAATGTCCCGGCGCTCACTGTTGATGTGGTCAAGCTGCTGCGCATAGTCGGCAGCGGCATCAGCGCTATCTGTCAGCAAGCACTCAATGCCGACTGAAATATCCTCAAGCCGCCCCGATGCGTTGATACGCGGTCCGACGGCGAAGCCGAGGTCCGTGCTGACACAACGCTGCATCTGCCTGCCAGACTGCTTCAGTAGAGCGCCGATGCCCGGCACCGAGCGCCCGGCGCGAATCCTCAGCAGTCCCTGGTGCACGAGGATGCGATTGTTGTAATCCAGTGGCACGACGTCGGCAACCGTGCCGAGCGCGACGAGGTCGAGGTACCTGGCAGGAATCCTGGCAGCTCCCGAAACGCCCTGCTCCTCCAGCACCCGCCCCACTTTCGCCATGAGATAGAAAGCGACGCCAACGCCAGCCAGGTTGCGGCTCGGAAATCGACTGCCGTCGAGATTCGGATTCAAGATGGTCGCCGCGGCCGGCAGCGTGTCACCAGGCAGGTGGTGGTCGGTCACGAGCACGGGTATGCCCAGCTTGTTGGACTCCTCGACGCCATCGACGCTGGACACGCCGTTGTCAACGGTGATCAGCAGAGCCGGTTTTCGCTCGGCGGCGACGCGGACTATCTCCCTGGAGAGGCCGTAGCCGTAGTCGAAACGATTCGGCACCAGGTATTCGACATCCGCGAAACCAAACTCTCTCAGGCAGCGCAGCACCAGCGCTGTGCTGGTCGCGCCATCCACGTCGTAGTCACCGACGACGACAATGCGCTTGTCGCGATTCGCGATAACCAGCTCAGCTGCCTCATCGAGGTGCTCCAGCGCCCCAAGCGGGGCAAGCCGGGCGAGGCCGTAATCCAGCTCGTCGGCAGCCTTTAGCCCGCGCATCGCATACAGGCGCGCATGCACTGGATCCAGGCCGCTGAATTGCTCAATCAGGTCCGGGCTGGGCAAGGTTCTGGATACGATAGGTCTCTGTGTTCGCACGTTGTCAGCTTAGTCGAAGAGTCGGGAATCACGGCGCCAGAATCGCAGCCGCTGTGAGCGGACGATATCAGCGCGCAGTCCGTCGCGAAACAGGAGCGTCAGGCGATCGACGTGTTTCTGCCGCAACGCAGCGCGCAATTGTCCCAGGCAATCCTCAAGAAATTCCGGACTATCCTCACCGACTGGTGTTACCGCGACAAAACCGGAGTTTTGCCGTTCTTTCAGGCAATCGGCCATCGAGCCTGGCCAGAGACTCGCGCTCGCATTCGCGGAATCCCAGTAACCCAGTAGCAGCGGATCGTCGCAAAAAAGCGCCGGCAGCGATCTCGTTGCGCGCACTGGCGCCAGGCCGCCGCCCCAGAGCCACAACGAATTGACCGGCGGTTCGCCTTTGGAAACGCGCCGCTGATTGATGTCATGGTCGTGCAATGACATTTCCACCTCACTCAGGAGGTTTCGATAGGCCGCTGCCTGCTGTCCGGCGGGGAGATAGTCACTCGGCACTCTCTGGTTCACGACATAGGCCGGAACCGCTGACGTAGGCATCGGGCGCTCTGCGCTCAGGTAGCCATGCTGGCCCAACCGGATAAAGCCGAATTGCCTGTCGCCTGCCAGCGTCTCCTGCAGGTGTTCTATCAATACACGAAAATCGTTCGGCGCAACATTAGCGCCCGACAAATCATGCAGGCAAAGATGATCAAGCCGCGGCTCGAGGTAAACGGGGTCGGCCGCCGCTATCCAGGCCGTCGGCCGCTCGCCCGTCTGGCCCCACATGCGCAACGCGGCGAGGCCCTCTTCCGGGTACGGCAGATCAAGCACTCCGGCAAGCTGGGACAACAGCTCGACATCGCCGGGCACTCGCGTTAAATCGGATTGCGCGAGCCAGGTTCGCAGCGAAGCGTCCTGCAAACGGCCTCCGGACACCGCGGGCAGCACCGCCAGGGCGGCTGATTTGTCGTATGATTCGTTCACAATAGGTCGCCGATGGTAAGGGATGCGCCGTTGAAATTCACAAGAGAAATGACCGGCTCGCTGATGATCCAGCGGGTAACCGAAACTGCGATAACGATCAACAGTGAAACATACTCACAGAGCATTGCGTTGACGCCTGAGGAGGTATTGGCCAACTGGGAGCCCAAGCCCGTTGCCGACCTCAGGGAACCCGACTTCGAGCGCCTGCTGTCGAAGGCACCCGAGATCGTCCTGCTGGGCACGGGCCGTACCAACGTGTTTCCTCCGCGCGAATTGCTATTCGCGTTTGCCAGGCGCGGCATCGGACTGGAATGCATGGATACCGCCGCTGCCGCGCGGACCTTCAACGTCCTCGCAACGGAAGGCAGGCAGGTAGCCGCCGTGCTCTACCTGTGACGCGGTTGGCGAAACAGCGACTGTGACCGCTTAGCGCGACGGCAGCTGCCGCCGCGGATTGACCGGCTGGCCGTTGCGCCGGATCTCGAAATGCAGTCGCGGTTTACGCTCGGGCCCCTCCCCCATAGTCGCGATGCGCTGGCCCTTCCGGATCTGATCCCCTTCCTTTGCCAGCAGTGTGGTGTTGTAGCCATAGGCACTCAGGTAGGTATTGTTGTGCTTCAGGATGATGAGCTTGCCATAACCAATGAGTCCGTCGCCGGCGTACACGACGCGGCCTGCAGCTGACGCATGGATAGATTGCCCTGCCTTGCCATCGATCAGTACGCCCGTACCGGTACCGGGCTTGGCACCAAATTCGACGCTGATCCTGCCGCTGGTCGGCCAGGCCCACGGCGGACTGGGCTCAGCCGGGATGGGCGGCAGCGGTTTCGGCGCTGACCGGGTGCGTGCCGGCTTGCTGGTCGTAGCCCTGGCGCCCGAGCCTGCCGACGGCATCAGCCGGATTACCTGGCCCGGATAAATCAGCGAGCCGTCGCCCAGTCGATTCCAGCGCGCAATGTCCCTGGGGTCCTTACCGTAACGCCAGGAAATGGAAAACAGGGTCTCGCCGCGGCGCACGATGTGGGTGTTTGCATCATCCTGCCAGCGTGCGCCGCCACAGGCCGCAAGCAGCAGCACGAAGCACAGCAACGTCGCAAGCCGTAATGTCATCGTCCCCGCATCATGAGCCAGGCGATCAGGACTACGGAGAGCGCGACGACTACCCAGCCGATTCGCTCGATATGTTTCGACAAGTTGCGCTCAAAGCGCTCCCCGCCGGCTCGCACCAGGCCGGCAACAAGAAAGAAACGCCCCGCACGACCGATTAACGACGCAATCAAAAAGCCCGGCACATTGAGTGCCGCAACACCGGCCGCAATCGTGAAAACCTTGTACGGAATCGGCGAAAAGCCGGCGACAAAGACGACAACGACACCGTACTTGTCAAACCACCGCTGACTCGTTTCGTAAGCTTCCCAGTAATGCGATTGCCGCAGCCAGGGTTCTATCGCCTCGAAGGCGACGTAGCCGATCGCATAACCGGCCAGGCCACCGGCTACCGACAGCAACGTCGCGATCGTCGCGTAGCGCACCCAGCGATCGCGATCGGCGAGGCACATGGGTGCCAGCATGACGTCGACCGGAATGGGAAAGAACGACGACTCTGCGAAACTCATTGCGCCCAGGTAGCGCTCGGCATGCGGGTGTCTTGACCAGGCGAGAACACGCTCATACAGCGGCCCAAACAGCTTCATTGCCCATTCCTTCGCGCTATCAAAACAGAAAAAATACTTTCAAAAAGCCCCATAAACCCATGATAAATCGAATCTTTATCCCTTGACAAGGGGTACGAAGCTGACCAGGCCCAGCGAGACCTGTTCGTAGTGATCGTCGCGGTTGGTAACCATTGTGAGCTCCTGCCGGCCGGGCGGCCCGATCGGGATGATCATTCGGCCCCCTGGCGCGAGCTGCTGCAACAGCTTCTCGGGAATCTCAGCGGCGGCCGCGGCGACGATAATACCGTCATACGGCCCGTACTTGTGCCAGCCTTCCCAGCCGTCACCCAGCCGGAACTGCACGTTGTAAATGTCGAGATCGCGCAGTCGCTGCTGGGTCTTTCTCAATAACTCGCGAATGCGCTCAACCGTGTAGATCTTCTTCACCAGCGGCGCGAGTACCGCCGTCTGGTAGCCGCAGCCCGTGCCAATCTCGAGCACGCTTTCGCCTTCAAAGCCGTCCAGCAATGCCTCGGTCATGCGCGCGACCACGTAGGGCTGGCTGATTGTCTGGCTCCGCCCAATCGGCAACGCCGTATCCTCGTACGCGCGGCTCGCCAGCGCCTCGTCGACGAACAGGTGACGAGGCACGTTACGTATCTGCTCGAGCACGGCCGCGGAACGAATGCCCGACTCCTTCAGGCGCTCCACCAGCCGGTCGCGGGTGCGCCTCGAGGTCATGCCGATGCCCTGGATGCCCAGCCGTGGATCGATCATTGCCGCAGCCAGTCGGCAATAACCGGCACAGCCTCATGCCGGGTCAGGTCGACCCGCAGCGGTGTCACCGACGCCGCGCCCTGTTCGATCGCATGAAAGTCCGTGCCGTCGCCCGCGTCCTGGCCCTCGCCGGCCGGCCCCACCCAGTAGATCGGGCGCCCGTAAGGGTCGGAGTCTTTCAAGATCTGCTCCGACTTGTGGCGAAAGCCCAGCCGGGTTGCATGCACGCCCTTGAGGTCTTCATAAGGTCTGTCGGGAACGTTGACATTCAGCACGACGTCGGGCGCGAGCCCCGCGCGCTCGATTTTCTGCACGAGCCCCGCTGCAACGCGTGCGGCCGAGTCGAAGTAGCGCAGTTTATGGCCGACCAGCGACACAGCGATCGTGGGCAGGCCAAGGAAGCGCCCCTCCAGCGCCGCCGCGACGGTGCCCGAATAGATGACATCGTCCCCCAGGTTGGCGCCGTGATTGATACCGGAGACAACCAGGTCCGGCTCATGATCGAGGAATCCTGTCAGTGCCAGGTGCACGCAGTCCGATGGCGTGCCGTCGACGTGGTAGCGGTTCTTCGCAACTTCGGTGACCCTGAGCGGTCTATCGAGCGTGAGCGAACTGCTGGCGGCGGAGCGATTGCGATCGGGCGCCACGACAACAACGTCGGCGACCCGCTCGAGGGCCTCTGTCAGGGCGATGATACCGGTAGCGAGATACCCGTCGTCGTTACTTACGAGGATTTTCATGCTTTTTTTTTGACGAGCGCACTCTTTGCGTTGGTAGATGGCAACGCGCTCACTATACTCAATGTTAACCGCCCACCATAGCCTCGAAGACAACACTGTGACCGACAAGGACATCGACGAGTTTCGCCGCGCGTTTTCCGACGCCAAGCCGCTGAAGGCGGAAGACCGCGTTCCGGAGGCGAAACCCAAGCCAAAACCCCGGGCCCGCTTTTCACGTGCCGACGAACGAGAGGTGCTGCAGGAAAGCCTGCAGGACGATATCGATACCATCGCGCACGGTTACGGCGCGGCGCTCAGGTTCCACCGCGCGTCAGTGGGCAAGCGGACGATGCGAAAGCTCGCGCGGGGTGGCTACAGCGTGCAGGCCGAGATAGACCTGCACGGTATGACGCTGGCCGAGGCCAAGCCGAGGCTTGCCGACTTCATCGACTATTGCGCAATGCAGGGCAATCTTTGCGTCCGCGTCGTGCACGGCAAGGGCCTGGGTTCGGGAGGTCGAGGACCGGTTCTGAAGAACGCGGTGAATCGATGGCTCAGGCGATGGGAGAGCGTGCTGGCATTTGTGTCGACGCCCCAGGTCGATGGCGGCACCGGCGCCGTCTACGTGCTGCTGCAGATGACCTAGCGCTTCGCATCCTCAACCTGCGCGATTTCGCGCAACACGGCCGTCGCGAAGGCACCGCGCCCCAAAACAAACTTGAGCTCCAGCGCATCCTCGCCAGTCAACCACTCGAAATCCGTAACACGCAATCGAAGACTCCGATGCGCAGCTTTGACACGTGCTTTCTGCAACGCCGCCAGCCAGTTCTCATGCCCGCCGGGGACGCTTTCAGGGGATGTTGTCTCGCCACACAGGGGCCCGGCCGGGTGAATGTCCATCTCGGCGCAGCGACGCACGAGTTCATCATCAAGCGCTGCAGCGTCGAATACGCTGCCAGTACCATCCAGATTCACGACATCGCCCGCGACCAGCTTGTCCCAGGTTTTCTCACGTACGCGCGCATCGAGGATTTGGTTGAACAAGAACGAGCGTGCGGCCGATATCGCAAGGCTGCGTTTTTGGCGCGGCAGACGCCTGCCTGCGGACCAGGCGTCGGCAAGCGCGATATTCGAAGCACCCCTGCCGAATCTCTGCGGGCCAAAGTAGTTCGGCACGCCGGCGCTTGCGATCAATGAGAGCCGTGCCTGCAGTGAACGCTCATCGGGCAGAGGCCCACGCAAGACGATCCGAAAACGATTGCCTTTGTGAGCGCCACGGCGAAGCTTGCGGTTATGTCGCTGTTGTTCAAGCAATCGAACACCGTCGATAACGAGCGTCTGCCAGTCAGGCGCGTGCCAGCGTGGCACGCTGAACCACTGTCGGGTAACGGCATGACGGTCTTTCAGGCCCGCGCAGCCGACGTCTTTTGCCGGGACGGCGGCGTGGGCCGCGAGCTGCCGCAACACCCAGTCGGTGTTTGCTGCAGTCTTCTCGATAAACAGGTAGTCGTGCTCGCCGTCGCCGCTCAGCTCGAAGCCAAGTTCCTCGGTAACATCGAAGTCCGCCGGCTGCGAGCGAATCTGCGCAGCAAATAGCGGGTCCCCGTGCGCACGGGCCCAGTCGGGCAAGGACATCGCTTTTCCTAGTCAGGATTCCCGGAGCGGGTCGAAACAACCTGGTAGAACGTCTCCCGTCGGCCGATCATGCCCAGATCGGTTCGGGCCCGCTCTTCAGCCGCATCTTTGCCTTGCTTGAGGTTGATCACCTCGGCATCGAGCGCGCCGTTGCGTTGCCGCAGCGACTCGTTCAGCGCCTGTTGCTCGGCAACAGCGGCTCGCAGGTTGCTCGTCTTTCGATAGCCGTCGTCAGAGAACCAGAGCTCGGCCTGCAGGCCCAGTCCGGCTATCCCCAACAGCACAAGCAAAAAGCGTGAACGAATCAAACGGCAGCCCCAAGTACGTTACAGGCGCGCTTCCTATCTCACCTTGACGGAAAACGCGTCGCGGGCCGCATACGAAGCATCGGCCCCCAGTTCCTCTTCAATGCGCAGCAGCTGGTTGTACTTCGCGATGCGATCCGATCGGGACAAGGACCCGGTCTTGATCTGCGTCGCTTTCGAACCGACAGCGATGTCGGCAATCGTGCTGTCCGAGGTTTCACCCGAACGGTGCGAGATAACCGAGGTATAACCCGCCTCATCTGCCATAGTAATCGCATCAAGAGTTTCGCTTAAGGTACCGATTTGGTTAGGTTTTATCAATATAGAGTTTGCTATTTTCTCATCGATGCCGCGGCGTAGTATGGCCGTGTTGGTCACAAACAGGTCATCACCGACAATCTGCACGCGGTCTGCCAGGGCATCAGTCATCACACGCCAACCCTCCCAGTCACTCTCGTCCATCCCATCTTCGATGGTGATAATCGGGTAATTGTCAGCCAGTTCGGCGAGATATGCGCTGAATTCGACGGCGTCGAAGGTGCGCCCTTCCGAGGCGAGGTCATACACGCCGTCCTTGTAGAACTCAGAGCTGGCGGCGTCCAGACCCAGCAGGATGTCGTCACCGGCCTTGAACCCGGCCTGCTCTATCGCGATCATGATCGTATCCAGCGCGGCCTTGTTCGATGGCAGGTCCGGCGCGAAGCCGCCCTCGTCACCGACGGCGGTGTTCAGGCCCTTGCCACGCAACACGCTCTTCAGGCTGTGGAATATCTCGGCACCGTAGCGCAGCGCCTCGCGGAAATTCGGTGCGCCCACAGGCAGGATCATGAACTCCTGGATATCGACACTGTTATCGGCATGCGCGCCGCCGTTGATGATATTCATCATCGGTACCGGCATGGTCGTGCCGGGTCCGAGGTGCCGGAACAACGAAATGCCCCTGGATGTCGCCTCTGCCTTCGCCGCGGCAAGCGAGATCGCCAGCAGCGCGTTCGCGCCAAGTCGCCCTTTGTTTTCCGTGCCATCAAGGTCAATCATGCATTGATCGAGTGCACGCTGATCCTCGAACTCGACGCCCAGCAGCGCGTCGCGCAGTTCACCATTGACGTTGGCGACCGCTTTTTGCACGCCTTTGCCAAGATAGCGTGACTTGTCGCCGTCGCGAAGCTCTACCGCCTCGCGCGTTCCAGTCGATGCCCCCGACGGCACCGCGGCACGCGCAGTGGCGCCGTCGGCAAAGGTAACATCGGCTTCCACGGTAGGGTTGCCGCGAGAGTCGAGAATTTCCCGACCACGAATATCACTTATCTTGATCATTATTACTCCGAGTTGGGTACCCCGAGGCCGAGACCAGCTTCGAGGTAGTCGCATTGTTTGACGCTGGTATCGATCGACACCAGCGTTTCCAGAAGTTGTTTCATCAGGTCCAGCGGCCAGGCATTGGGACCGTCACTCAACGCTTTTGATGGATCCGGGTGCGTCTCCATGAATAATCCGGCGATACCGGCGGCCGTTGCCGCCCGCGCGAGAACCGGTATGAATTCACGTTGCCCGCCGGACGATTTGCCCTGACCGCCCGGTAGCTGCACCGAGTGTGTTGCATCGAATACCACCGGGCAGCCGGTGCCGCGCATAACGGCGAGTCCTCGCATGTCCGATACGAGGTTGTTGTAGCCGAATGAAAAACCGCGCTCACAGACCATGATGTCATCGTTGCCGGTCGACTTCGCTTTATCAACGACGTTCTGCATTTCCCAGGGAGACAGGAACTGGCCCTTCTTGATGTTGACTGGCTTGCCCGCGGATGCCGCACGAACAATGAAGTTCGTCTGTCGACAAAGAAAAGCCGGCGTTTGCAGCACGTCAACGACATCGGCCACTTCGTCCATCGGCGTGTCTTCGTGCACGTCGGTAATGAGCGGCAGCCCGAGCTGTTTCTTAACCTCGCTCAGTATGCGCAGACCCTCTTCTATACCAGGGCCGCGGAAGCCGTCACGCGAACTCCGATTGGCCTTGTCAAACGAGGACTTGTAAATCAGCGGGACATTCAGTTCGGCACAGATCTCCTTGAGCGTGCCGGCAGTGTCGAGCGCCATCTGTTCGCTCTCGACAACACAGGTACCGGCGATCAGGAAGATCGGCCGGTCGTTCCCGGCGTCAAAACCGCAGAGCTTCATGCCTCCGCCGCCTCTGGTATCGCGCCCTGTGCGTGGCGCCGCACAGCCAGGATGAAGCTCTTGAACAGTGGATGGCCATCGCGGGGGTTTGAAGTGAACTCGGGATGGAACTGGCTGGCGAGGAAGAACGGGTGCCCCGGCAGCTCTACCATTTCGACGAGATCGTCGACGGAAAGCCCGGAAAAGCGCAGACCGGCATCGGTAAGCTGCTGGCGATAGTTGTTATTGACCTCGTAACGATGCCGATGCCGTTCTTCGATCGACGTGCTGCCATAGCTCCTGGCTGCAAGCGAGCCTTCGGCGAGTGACACCTGCTGTGCGCCCAGGCGCATTGTGCCACCGAGTTCCGAGCTCTCGTCGCGCTGCTCGGTGTCGCCGGTATTGTCGCGCCATTCCGTTATCAGGCCAACGACCGGATGCGGCGTATCGCGGTTAAACTCGGTGCTCATTGCACCTGTCAGGCCCGCGAGGTTGCGCGCCGCTTCGATGACCGCCACCTGCATGCCGAGGCAAATACCGAGATAGGGAATGCCCGCTTCACGCGCAAACCGGACCGTCTCTATCTTGCCCTCAATACCACGGTCGCCAAAGCCGCCCGGTACAACGATGCCATCCATGTTCTTCAGGCAATCAATACCTTTTTCCTCGATGTCATTGGACTCGATGAAGTGAATATTGACTTTCGTCCTGGTGTGAATGCCACCGTGCTGCAGTGCCTCAACCAGCGAGATATACGAATCCTTGAGATCCATATACTTGCCCACCATGGCAACATCGACTTCGCACTCGGGATTTTGCTTGGCATTGACGATTGCATCCCATTCGCCCAGGTCCGCCGGCGGCAGCTCGAGCCGGAGTTGTTTTGAAACTATCTCATCGAGGCCCTGCTCGTGCATCATCGCCGGAATCTTGTACAGATCGTCGGAGTCATAGGCGGAAATAACAGCCTTCTCCTGAACGTTTGTGAACAACGCAATCTTGCGGCGCTGTTCGTCGGGCAGCGGCTTCTCCGAGCGACACACAAGAATGTCCGGCTGAATACCGATGGAACGCAACTCTTTTACCGAGTGCTGCGTCGGCTTGGTCTTGATTTCCGAGGATGTAGAAATAAACGGCACCAGCGTCAGGTGCACGTAGACCACTCGCTCGTGACCCAGTTCGATGCCCATCTGACGAATCGCCTCGAGAAACGGCAGCGATTCGATGTCACCTACCGTGCCGCCGATCTCCACCAGGCAGATATCTGCGTCACCGGCACCAAGCTCGATGCTGCGCTTAATCTCGTCCGTGATATGCGGAATAACCTGCACTGTAGCGCCGAGATACTCGCCACGACGCTCCTTGCGGATAACGCTTTCGTAAATTCGCCCGGTGGTGTAATTGCTGTGCCGGCCACCATGTGCCGTGCGCACGAAACGTTCGTAGTGACCAAGATCAAGATCGGTCTCGGTACCGTCATGGGTGACAAACACTTCGCCGTGTTGAAACGGGCTCATTGTCCCCGGGTCGACGTTGATATAGGGATCCAGCTTGATCATGCTGATGGTCAGGCCGCGCGCTTCGAGAATGGCTCCGAGGCAGGCCGACGTGATCCCCTTTCCTAATGAAGAGACCACCCCGCCGGTAATAAAAACATACGATGTCATGTGCTGATCCAAGGCCTGAGGCGCATAGTTTTCGCAGAAAGCGAGAAACAAGAAAGGGCTGGATCAAAAGCACTGCGTGGCAAGCAATGTGCTTTCTACCAACCCTTCGAATTTCGCGCCGTCGTTGGACTGTAGACGGTTTTAAACGTTATCAGATCACCCCCGACGACACAATGATTTAACGGCAATGCGCGACAGTGGCGGCCCCCCTCAATGCAGCGCCGGACGGTCCTGCCAGTGCAGCGTAACACCGCGCTCGCTGACGGCCTGTGCTGCCAGCCAGAGATCGCCTACAGCGACCAGGTCGTCTCCTGAAAACACCAGCGGCAGCCGCTCTCGCATCCAGGGAACCACGCCCTCCTCTTGAAGTAGTTTCTTCAGTTTCCGCGTATGTAATTGACCTAACGGCTGAAATTCTTCACCACCCTGGAACTGGAG
>RCNG010000223.1_pt1 | contig 24439 bp, 18 predicted proteins | sample 2041371 | NCBI WGS metagenome assembly RCNG01 (sample SAMN09708227, study PRJNA481090) | Marine sediment metagenome, whole genome shotgun sequencing project. | biome: marine sediment; feature: ocean; material: sediment; isolation source: Sewage treatment plant 1 marine sediment (STP1) ... | reverse complement strand
TGCTCTTGCCTCTTGCTTCGAAGGCTAGTCGCTAGCGCATCGAGGGCTTCGTGGTCGGCCATGATCGCCGGGTCGATTTTGTCGGGCCCCCTGCCAAGCGACGCCTTGAGGCGCTCGAGACGGGCGTCGAGCTCGATGCGCCGATTGCGGGTTTCCGTAAGCTTGTCGTGCGTCGTTTGAACGTCGCTCGCTACGAGGTTCTGCCGGTCCTCCATCGAGACCGACAAGACGTTGTGCCCCTTCTTGAAGTTGTGAAGCGCAAGCTCGGCCTCCTCGAGCTCTTCGCGAAGAGCCGCGAGCTGCTTCTCGAGCCAGTCCTTGGCACGATCCGTCGACTCGAGTCGGTCTTCGATCGTCTTGCGGACATACGCGTCCGCCACGGCGTCCGCGATGAGCCTGGCCCGCTCGGGCTTGACGTCACGAGCAAAAATCTGAACCAGTCGCGTCTCGGGCACGGGCTCCACGGTGAGGCGCGACTGGACCGCAAGCGCGGTCGCTTCGAGGTTGCCTGTCTCGCCCGGCGTGTCGTCGTTCTGAGTCAGGTAGCTGGGATCCTCGTGCAGCCCGAGCTTCTGAACAACGCGACCCGCAACATCGCGACTCGCAATCACCAGGTTCTGGGTCCCGAAAAATTCCCTCGTCGCCCAGAAGTTACCGATGGGATCTGCCACATCCTGAACCTCTCCACCGAGCGGTCTGGAAGGATTAGGATCGTATTCGACCGTCGTGGTGGCCTCGTAGATCTTCGGGGTGCGAATAGTCCAAATGGTTCCCACCACGAGCACCACTGCGGTGATTGCGGCGATCAGCCACTTGTACTCCCGAAGTGCGTGCACGACCTCGTGAAGGTCGAACTCCGGTTGCTCTGCGGAGTCGGTATTTTCTCGGCGTTCTCGAATAGTTGCCCCCAAGGGACTAGCGTTCTTGATCTGCGCGAAACGGTCAAGGTACGGGAGCCACGACAGGCGTTTTCGCCTTTTATTCGGCGAGCCGCGCCTCCACGTCGCAAACGTAGCCACCCGGATCCCGGACGCAGAGTGTCCGGTAGAGGCGCCGCGCCTGCGTGGGCAGCCCCGACTTGAGCGCAAGCTGGGCAGCCTGCTGAAGGGCAGCGGTGGCGGGGTCCGCGCCGTCCGCCGCTGTGTATGCGGCGAGCGCTTCATCGATGTTCCCCAGCGACGCTTCGAGCTCGCCTTCCAACATGAATGCCCTGGCGATGAGCGTGACGTCGCCTCTCGACTGGCCACGCAAGCGCGTAAGAGTCGTGCGCATTTCGTCGGTCTGGCCCTGAGAGCCTTCGACTCGGGCTTGGGCCTGGATTAACAGGCGGTCGTCGAGTCCTGCGGCTTTGGCCTCCTCCAAGGCCCGCTGCGCTTGTCCGGCGTCGCCGTCCCTGAGATGCGCCCGAATCAACGCAACCCAAAGGTTCTCATTCTCGCCATGCCGTTGGATGGCGCCTCGAAGCAGGCTGATTGCCTCGTCGACCGCGCCCCGGGCGGCGAGCCGATGCGCCTCTCGCAGAACCGAAGAAGGGCGGCTCGGGTCAATGCGAAGAATCTCGGCATCGATTTCCGTTCGCAGCTGGGCGTCAAGCCCCGGGCATGCGGCGGAGCGCTCCAAGTAGTCGACGCGAATCTCTCCGGAGGGTGCGGCTCGCTCGACGTACTCCATGTTCGGAGAACGCCTCAGAACTTCGCAGAGCACCTCGTATGCAGCACGACCCTGTCGTTGCTCCGCTTCCCGCATCTCGACCAGGGCCTGGTCTACTCGCCCCTCGGCAAAGAGTAGCTGTGCAGCAACCGCGTGGGGAGCGGCCCAGCCCGGAGCCTCCTCCATCGCGACGGAGAGCCAACGCGGCGCATCCGCGTGTCTCTCGAGCCCCGCATAGGTGCCGGCGAGAAGCGCAAGTGCTGGCTCGCCCGGATGAAGAGCCAGGCCCCGTTGCAGACTGGCTCTGAACTTCGCTTCTTCGTCCACTTGCATAGCATGCGTCAGCTCGTCGACGATCGACTGTGTGTCGCTGGTTAGGGCGCCCGGTCCGAGCGCTCCGAGCGCGACCGCGAAAACTGCGAGAGTTGCGAAGCTCCATCTGCGCGACGCTTGGCGACTTGATGTGCCGGAGGTGGGGAGCAGCGCTCCGAGCAAGGTGGCCACGACGACGACTACGCCGGCCATTTCCAGGCTGAAGTCGACGAGATTCTGAAGGCTCAATGCGAAGATCGCGATGCAGACCGCTGCGACGAGCGGCTCGTCGGTCTTGCGGAAGCGTTTCCAGAGAATTGGTATCACAACAGCGAGCAACAGGAGGGTGAGGGGCACCCCCCACTCTGTGATCCACTGAACGAGGAGGTTCTCGGGGTGCGTGACGCGGTTGAGGGAGCCTTCCTCGGCGACAAATGCCGCGGAGAAGGCTCCGCGGCCAACCCCGAGCCACCACGCAGGGCCATTGAGCAGGTGTAACCCCTGAGCCGCAACCGCGAGCTTCTCGAAACCTTGAGTCTCGAAGCGGCGCAAGATCGGTTCGAGTCCTGCAAACGCGATGACGCCCATGGTGGCGGCTCCAACGACGGCGAGGGGAATCGCAACTCTGCGGCGGTCAGGCTGTCTCGAACCGAAGAACCACGCTGCGAGCAGTACAAAGCCGAAGAGAAGGCTTCCGATCGCGCCCCGAGAGAGGGTTCCGGCGACGACGATTGCGCAGAACACCGAGACCGCTGCCCATAAGCGTCGGCGCCGGGCGTCTCGTTCCGCCGCAAGACCGGCTGCGATCAGCGCGCCCAGCAAGGAGAAACCGCCGAGGTGGTTGCCATTCATAAGTGGGGTCAACAATTCGGGCGCGGAGAACCTGGGCGAGTAGAGACCGAACACGGAATCCACACCGGAGGCCCGGTGCAGTAGTCCGACCAAACCGATCAGCGCAGCGGATAGGACTGTTGCGACCGCGATCGCCTTCAGCCCAGAGACGCCGCCAACCCGCGCAGCTAGAAATGCCGCGACGACCGCAATCCCAACCAGGATCTGAAGATGCGTCGACCCCGGATCCTGAGAAATCGTCAGCGGGATCGTCCCAGCCCAGGTTAGGCCTTCGAGACGCTGAGCGTTGTCGACCGACACCAGGCGAAGAGCTTCAGCAACGCCGGGTGGCAAAGGGAGCGCTTGGCAGCAGGTCCAGACCCAAGCAGCAGACATGACCAGAAACAGGCCATCCAGGATCGAGCTGGCGTCGGCACGCCTGACCCACAGCGCTGCCCCGAGACTGGCCAGCGCGAGCGACGCGATGATGAGCACCGACCAGGGAAAGGCCCCGCCGAACAGCTGTGGCGCGATCACAATAGTCACGCACAGGAGAAGGGTGTCCAGCTGGGTCGGGAGGCGCCTGCTTTTGAGGGGCGGATTCATACTCGCACGGGGCCACACGTGGCTCGGATGACTCCGCGCAGGTTAGACGATGCAGGTCGTCTACTCAAAGCCTCCTGCGCTCCTCGGGATGCGAGGCCTGGGAGTTTCGGTTATCTTGGGTTCGTCGCTCTGGGGCCGGCGGCAACGGGGTTCAGCGAGCCGAAATGTGCGGGATAACGGGATTGTGGTGCGCGGATTCGGTGGCGGAGGACACCGCTGAGGGCTGGATCCGACGCATGACGGCTACTCTGGTGCATCGCGGCCCGGATGCCATGGGCGTATTCTTCGACAGCGAGGTCGGGGTCGGTTTCGGGCATCGGCGCCTTTCGATCCTCGACCTCAGCGAAGCTGGGCGCCAGCCCATGTGGTCGCAATCGCGCCGGTACTGCATCAGTTACAACGGCGAGGTCTACAATGCGCCGGAAATCCGAGCTGAGCTCGAAGAGCAGGGGTTTCGCATCCAGTGGCGAGGTTCTTCCGACACCGAGGTGGTGCTCGAGGCGATTGAGGCGCTCGGTTTGGGAGCGGCGCTTGCACGATTCCACGGCATGTTCGCCTTCGGGCTCTGGGATGCCGAAACGAGGTCCTTGTTTCTGGTTCGCGACCGACTCGGCATCAAGCCGCTGCTCTACACGCAAGGTAGCTTCGGCGTCGCGTTCACGTCCGAGCTTCAGGCGCTCTACGAGCTCCCGCCGTTTCGACCGCGGCTCGACCGGTCCGCTCTCGCGGCGTTTCTTCGGTACGGGGTAGTTCCGGGAAATGAGTGCATCGTCGAAGAGGTTGAGAAAGTGCAGCCGGGGACCATCGTTCGGTTCGATGGCCCGACGGCCCAAGGCGTGAGCCAGAGCTTCTGGTCTGCCGAGCAAATCGCCTCGGACGGGCTGGCGCGGCCATTCGAAGGAAGCGAGCAAGATGCCATCGAAGAGCTCGATCGCCTGCTCCGGAGCTCAGTCGCCATGAGGATGCGCGCCGATGTTCCGTTCGGCGCGTTCCTTTCCGGCGGGATCGATTCGTCGACTGTCGTCGCGATGATGCAGGGCGCAGCTTCCGACAGGATCAAGACGTTCTGCATCGGCAATACACTTGATGGTTACGACGAGTCCAGCCATGCGAAGGAGGTGGCGGCGCATTTGGGCTGCGAGCATCACACACTGATCGCCGAACCCTCAGACATGCTTGCCATCGTTCCGGAGATTGCCAAGCGCTGGGACGAGCCATTCGCGGACTCCTCGATGATTCCGACCTACCTGGTTTCGAGGCTTACACGTGAGCAGGTGACTGTCGCGCTTTCCGGCGATGGCGGTGATGAGCTCTTCGCAGGGTACAATCGGCACGCCTGGGCTCCTCGGATTTGGGATGTTTTCGTGCGACTGCCAAGGAGCGCACGGAAGTCGCTTGCTGCCCTGAAGCTCCTCCGAGTCGAAGACTGGGATCGCGCGTTTCGCGCGCTCGGCTTGGGCAACAAGCTGCGACTCCCTGGGGACAAGCTGTACAAGATCGCCGCCTTGTCCGAGGTAGATACCGCGCACGAGTTCTATCGGCGTCTGAGGTCTCACTGGGTGAATCCTGGCGATATCCTCAGAGACTTCCCCAATTCCAGCACGCCTGGCTCAGAAGGCGACTTTGATGCTCCGTTTGCGGAGCAAATGATGCTGTACGATCTCATGGAGTACCTGCCTGACGACATCCTGACGAAGGTTGACCGGGCTTCGATGGCCGTTTCGCTCGAGGCGCGCGTTCCTTTGCTCGACCATGCGGTTGTGGAGTTTGCCTGGCGTCTTCCGCTGCGCTGGAAGATCAAGGGCAACAGTCAGAAGTGGATCTTGCGGCAGGTGCTGGCGCGACACGTTCCACCCTCTCTCTTCGAGCGTCCGAAGACCGGGTTCGGCGTGCCCGTCGGGCAGTGGTTTCGTGGTCCTCTCGAGGATTGGGCGGCGGATCTGCTCGACGCGCCGGTGCTCGAACGGGAGGGCGTTTTCGATGCCCGCATCGTCGCCGACGCCTGGAAGGCGCACCAGGCCGGACGCGGTAACCACGAGCACAGGCTCTGGGCCGTCCTAATGTTCCAGTCCTGGTGGAGCAGGAACTGCAATCATGTCGAAGCATAGTGGGCGCGGTGCTAAAAGACTGATGAACGGGATATGATCGACGCTCTCTCTATCCTCGTTGTGACCACGTTGGGCGCTGCTCTTATCGCCGCCTGCTCCACCGGCTTCTCGCGGCGCGAGAAGAAATGGGTGTCGGCCTCATTCGTCATGCACGTCGGTTTTGCGTGCGCGCAAGTACCTCTAACGCTCAGCTACTACGGAAGTGGTGACATGTTTCTGTACTTCAGCTACGGGGAGATCCTCGCGCAGCTGATGGACCGCGACCCGATGCATTTCATGCCAGAAGTGTTCAGCCTCTTGCTGCAAGGTCAAGCTCATCTCCCCATTGCGCTCATCGGTGCAGGTACAGCGACGGGTAGCATGTCCGCGCTAGCTGCTTGGTCGTTCTACTTGTTTGGCCCGTCAAAGTACGCCACCTGCATCGCCTTTGCGATGCTGTCCATGAGCGGCAAGCTCGCGATGTACCGCGTTTTTCGTGCGAACGTCGACCCGGCACATCGGATGTCCGCAGCGATTGCAGCGCTCTTCGTTCCGTCATTCGTGTTCTGGTCCTCGGGGCTCATCAAAGAAGCAGTGGCCTTGGCGGGCTTGGGTTGGAGCCTATTTGGTTTGCACCTTTGGATTCGCGAAGGTCGAACCTCGCTTGGTTGGGTAGTGGTGGTCGCCGGCGCCATGCCTACTCTTCTGATCAAGGCGTACATACTATTGCCACTCGCGCTTGCGGGGGGCGCGTGGTATTATTGGATGCGTAGCCTACGGCGCGGCCGGGTGAGAATTCGACCATTCTATTTGGGCGTTGCCGCCGTTCTCGGGGTTGGCGGGGTCGTCGTGCTTGGGCACTACTTCCCTGAGTACGCGCTTGACAATTTCTCCTCGCGCACCGCGGATCTGCAGCAACTCGGGCGGTATCATGGCCTGCGTGGCGGCAGCCATTTCACCTTGGGTGCCGAGGTTCCAACCTCACTGCTCGGCCAGCTCGCATTCGCACCGGCCGCGCTTTTGGCGTCATTATTCCGACCTTCCATCCTCGAAGTGCACAATCTACTCATGCTGGCCAACGCGGTGGAGACCACGATCTTGACCCTTTTGCTGGCAAGAATTCTTTTCACGAGGAATCTCAGCAACGTCGTCCGTGAGGTCGCAGACGACCCGTTCTTGATCTTCTGCATTGTGTTCGTGGTCTTCTTTGGAATCGCTGTCGGCTTGGCCTCGAGCAACCTCGGGACGCTCTCGCGCTACCGTGCTCCGCTCCTGCCATTCTTCGCAATCTTGCTCCTAGTGCTCCGGAAACCACTTCGGGTACGCGCCACGGAGGGCGAAGCTCGAGCGGGAGCCGAGGCCGTGCTAGGCGTGGCCTGATCCAATGAAAGCGCAGCGACGCCTTCTGGCCCTGGCCACGTATCCGGAGAGCGCGGCCGCGACGCGTTTTAGGCTGACGCGAATGATGCCTTACCTCCGGGCCCGTGGCTGGGAGGTGCAGTTTGAGCCATTCATCAACGATGAGTTTCTGAGCGACTTCTACACGAAGGGCAGCAGACTCAACAAAGCGAGCTATCTAGCTTCGCGCACTCTCGACAGGCTGCGTTTGGCCATTGGCACCTCCGACGTCGACGCAGTCTTCATCCAGCGAGAGGCGGCATTGATCGGACCCGCGTACGCCGAGCTCATCCTCGGTGTCTTGAAGCGTGTGCCAATCATTTTCGACTTCGATGACGCGATCTGGGATCTCAACCTTCCGAGGTCCGCGCATCCACTTGCGGCGCGGTTGCTGAAAGATCCCAACAAGTGTTGGAGCACGATGCATCGAGCGGCAGGGGTCATCGCTGGTTCGAGATACCTTGGTGACCGGGCCAGAGAGGTCAACGCCAATGTCATGGTTGTGCCAACGATGGTGTCTTCTACGGAGTGGACTCCGCGGCCGGGGCGGCTTCGGGGTGAGTTCCAAGGGGACGGGCCTCCGTGCATAGGATGGGTGGGAACGCACACTACCGCGCACCAACTCGCGCTGGTTGAGCCAGCGCTGCAGCAGCTCAAGGCAGAGGGGCACGATTTCGAGCTGCGCGTGGTCGGAGCTGGCCAGGACTTCGCGCTGAAGACTGTCGCGCTGAAGTCCCGTCCGTGGCGGTTGGCCGACGAGGTCCGCGATTTCCAACGGATCGACATCGGTCTCGCGCCGATGCTTGAGGCTCCCGTCTACCAAGGGAAGTGCGGCCTCAAGCAACTTCAGTACATGGCCGTTGGCGTTCCGTTCGTCTCTTCGTGGGTAGGAGGCGCGCGCGACTTCGTTGTAGATGGCGAAAATGGGCTCGTGGCGAATAATGCCGACGATTGGTATCGGCATCTGCGGGCGCTGCTCGAGTCCCGTGAGCTCCGTCAAAGGCTGTCTCAAAACGGACGCGCGCTTGTCGAGTCCAAGTATTGCCTTGAGGTCCAAGGGCCGCGCGTCGCGCAATTCATCCAGGCCTCGCTACACCAGAGAGTATGATCTCTTCAAATGTGGTTTTCGAACCGGGGTTAGCGGGCTCGCGTTCCCACCGCGCACCAGAACACCGATGAACAGAAACGAATGTCGGTCAGCCCGGCGTTGCGCAGTAGCGTCTCCATCTCCTCTCGCGTGTACCGTTTCTCGAGCCGTGTTCCAAATCGATCCAACGAGTCGGTTCGCATCATGTAAAAGGATCGATTGCGGTACGCGGAGAGTGGCCAGTGGTCCACCTGCAGCCCGCAACGCTCTGCGAAGGCTGCACCTCTTGCGAGCGGATAATAGACGCTGGCCGCCAGGCCGTCGCAGATGACGTGGCGTATTTCGCGTGGCTGGCGGGAGATGACAGCGCGCACTAGGTCACTCGCTTGCCAGACCGCGCGAAACCATTGAGGGCGATTGTCGAACGCGTAGTAAAGATAAACTAGGAATGGTGCGCCCGGCTTGAGCGCGCGAACTGCCGCTTGGAGCGCTCGCTCGGCGTCCTCCACGTGATGGAGGACTCCCAAAGAGTATCCGAAGTCCATGGACTCGGGTTCGAAAGGCAATCGAGCGGCCGTCCGTTGATGAAAAACGATGTTCTCGTGCGTAGACAGATTCCGCCGAGCCACTTCGATCGCTTCGCTGGGTTCGACGCAATGGAGAATCCCGACACGCGGAGCGACGTGCGCGGCCCATCGGCCCGATCCAGCGCCGAGATCAAATCCCTCAGCTTCCGTTGGAAGATCGTTCCAGGGGAACACTTCGAAGTATCCCTCGAAAGCCGCGAGTCGTTCCTCTACGGTCATGCGGGTTTGATCGAAGCGAGTCCACTCGTCTCCAAACCCGTCGATCACGTCGGTGCGTTCCGCGCTCTGACCGGTTCTTGTGCTTCCAGTGCTGGGCATTTGCGTAAGCGGCCGGCGGCTCCTGTGAGATTTGGTCACTGTTGAAGGGTGCGCTCGATTAGTTCGTAACTCGCACGTTGCCCAGATACAGCACATCGAGCCCGCATTAGAAGAAGGTCCGTACTGCGTCTTCCGGGGCGCAGACGATCGGCTCGCCATTGAGATTGAAAGAGGTATTCAAGACGATGGGCACGCCGGTAAGCTGCTCAAAGCTCGATATGAGCCTGTGATAGCGGGGGTTTGCGCGGGCATCCACTGTCTGTAGCCGACCGCTGCCGTCGACGTGGACGACGGCGGGCACGGCGTCGCGCTTTTCAGGCCGGAATTGGTACACGCGCTCCATGAACGGCACTTTTGCGTTTGGCTCGCAATCGAACCAGTCCGCGACCTTCTCGGAGAGGATGGCAGGAGCGAACGGGCGGAAACCTTCTCGGTACTTCACCGCTGCGTTGACGAGATCCTTTGCGTCGTTGCGCCGGGGATCAGCTAGAATCGATCGGCCACCCAGAGCGCGCTGCCCAAACTCGGCCGGGCCTTGGAACCAGCCTACCAGCTTTCCTGCCGCTAGATCTTCAGCTGCGGCCTTCGACGGGTCCGCCACGCTCTCTCCCGACAACTTGAAGCGGTCGACCGCGGCGCGGCATTCATCGTCCGAGAACTGTGGGCCCCAGTAGTTGTGGGTCATCGCCTCAGGGGAATGCTCACCGGTGCGCAGACCGTGCAAGTAGAGAGCGGCGCCGATCGAAGTTCCAGAGTCATCGGGACACGAGGTGATGAAGACTTCCCTGAACGGTGTGAGCTCGGTGATCTTGCCGTTGAACACGCTGTTCATGAAGCAGCCACCCGACACCACCAGTCGGTCCATCCCGGAACGTTCGTGAAGCCGAGTCAGTATGGCGGCCATCGCTTCTTCGAAGACCTGTTGCACGGCAGCGGCAATGTGCTCATGTCGCGCGGTGAGCGCGTCGTCGCGCTTGCGCGGCGGCCCGAAGGTTTCGACGAGCCGGTCATCGTACATCCGGTGGTCACAGTAGTTGTAGTAGGCGACGTACGAGAGGTCGACGGAGAAGCCGCCGTCGTCGTGAACCGTCACCACGCGGCGCATGGGCTCGAGGAATTCGTTGACGCCCTTCGCGTACGATGCCAGCGCCATGACCTTCCATTCATCGGAGTCAGGGCGGAACCCCAAAAACTGTGTGACCGCGCCGTAGAGCAAACCCAACGAATGGGGAAAGTTGGTTTCCTGCAGAATCTCGAGCTCGGTGCCGTGCGCACGGGCAAGCATGCCGGTCTTCCGCTCGGCACGGCCGTCCAGGATCGCTACGGCGCACCTGTCGTAAGGCGAGAGGTAGTACGCGTTCCCGAAGTGCGACAAGTAGTGGTCTACGTAGGTAATGGGCGGGGCGTCGGGCCACAGAGTTTCGACGGAAATTGTATCGGCGGCTCGCTTCCCCTGACCCTGCAACAACCGGATGGGGATCTGCGAGAAGTGCTCGGTCCGCCAACGACGGGCGCCCACCCAGCCCGACGGAGCGGTTTCGGCATCAATGCCCGGATTCCACGCTATGGCGATCTCATCGATGTCGGCCATCGTCATGCCGGCCTGATCGAGGCACGCCTGGATGGCCCGAGTTGGGAAGACACGACTCTGCTTGTTGCGGTCCAGGCGTTCCTCAGGGATGGCAGCGACCACTCGGCCGTCTTCGACGAGCCCAGCCGAGCAGATCAGAACATCGTGAGAAATCCCGAGAATTCGCATGGGCGAATAGTACACATAGACGGCAATTGCGAGACAAACAAGCACGCGTTGGTCCGACTACGATCGTGCGTCAGTGATTCCCTCGTCCATCGAAACTATCTCCGAGCATCGGCCCGCTTGGCGCGGCGGTTCACCAAGTGAAAGCAAGTGAAACCGCTCGGGTATAGGGCCCGAGCCCGCGACGTGTGATCTAAATCAACCGAAGCGTCGCAGTGGCAGGCCCCGGATAAAAACAACGGGCGGCTCGGATCAGGCTCGATGCGCGCAGCATGGCGAGGAAGCAGGCGTAGATCTCTCCCGGGCTGCAAAGCTGCACTCAAGTGCTCCAAACCGGCCCGATCAGGAGGAGCAGAATTGAGCCTAGCCATCATCTGGTCTCGGAGTTTCGGTACGTCAGGCGGCAGCAAAACGAGTCCGCTTGGACGTTTTTTCTGGATCTGCGGACTGCGACTGATATGCTTGGCCACATGGGTAAATGGGGGATCTGGGGTGTGCTCGTGGTGGCTATGGCCGTGTACGGGTGCGATACGGCGAATGGTGGTCCTCTCGGCGACGGCGGAACTGCCGGCGACGGCGGAACTGCCGGCGACGGCGGAGCTGGCGGCGACGGCGGAACTGCCGGTGACGGTGGAGCTGGCGGCGACGGTGGAGCTGGCGGCGACGGCGGAACTGCCGGTGACGGTGGAGCTGGCGGCGACGGCGGAACTGCCGGTGACGGTGGAGCTGGCGGCGACGGTGGAGCTGGCGGCGACGGTGGAGCTGGCGGCGACGGCGGAGCTGGCGGCGACGGCGGAGCTGGCGGCGACGGTGGAGCTGGCGGCGACGGCGGAACTGCCGGTGACGGCGGAGCTGGCGGCGACGGCGGAGCTGGCGGCGACGGAGGCAGCGGCGGAATGATAGGCTGCACGGGTACACCGACACCGGGGATCATGGTGACGTTCCCCACCTCCGGTGACTCCACGCCGACTTACGACGATGACGCGAACGGCTACTCCGTCACTGCAGCCGAGGGCAACGTCGTCTTCATCGCGAACGGATTGGCGGCAGATCACGTTGTGCCCGCCTACAACGTGAACCCTGGAGAATCCCTCACGATTGGGTTCTTTGAGTCCGACATGGGGGTGCTCACGGACCCGCGCACGGCGACGAATATCGAAATCTTCTTCATCCGCTTGTCGAACGTCGAGATCGAGTTCACGGCCACGGATGCGGACTTCGCAACGCTAGGTCCGGTGAGCAGCACGATGGGGAGCGGCAATGTGGATATCGGCGCGCTCTTCGGTGACGTGCCGCTTCACAGTGTCACGATGTCGCCGATCAATCCGGCGGGCGCCCAAGTGACTATACCGTCGATGCAATACGACCACGATTGCCTGTAAGATAGGCGCCAAGGCTTTGAGCGGCCGTCTAACACACCTGTCCTTGCATGGGCTGGGGACGGCGCTCGGCCAGTCGCAAGTCCTGGCGGTCAGCGAGCGCCTCCAGTCTCTGGGATGGGACTGCAGGATACTCTCGCTAGAACCTCCAGACCTGGGCGAAATCGTCCTCGCCCAGGTCGCGTCTCGCATAGCTCGGAGCGGAATTCGTTGGGAGCATCGTCCGTATCGAAGAGGACGTTCGGGCGTCGTACACAACGTTTGGTCGATGGCGGCTATGCTTGGCGATGTCCGAGGGCGAACGGATCTCGTCCACTGCCGCTCGTATTTCGGGGCATTTTTTTCCAGCTTCGCAGATGTCTTGGGCGGTGCCCCGTATGTTTTTGACACGCGCGGCTACTGGGTTGACGAAAAGATTGAAGACGGTCGTTGGTTTCAGGACGCAGCGACGCGCGCGCTGGCCCGGCGTGTTGAGCAGGAGCTCTACAACCGAGCAAGTGGCGTTGTTTGCCTCACAGAGCTTGCAGCGGAGGACGTGCGCCGCGGGCGATTCGGCAAGCGTCACGCGCCGAGCCGCTCCATCTGCATCCCGACCTGCGCGGACTACGGCAAGTTCAAGATTGAGAAGCGAACCGCCCCACACGACTTCCTGCGCGAGGGCCCGATCATCGCTTACGTAGGTTCCCTCAATCCATCGTACGAGTACCGTAAGTCACTTCAGTTGGCGTCGTTGATCCTCGAGCGAGACCCAAATGCGAAGTTCCTGGCGCTCACGGCTCAAATCGAGGACCTAACGTCGCTTGCCGAGGAACTCGCGATTCCTAGAGACCGGCGTCTCATCACGAGCGTCGCTCACGATCGGATTCATCTTTGGCTACCCTGGATCGACTTCGGCTTGATGCTTCTCGTCGGCCCGAACCAGGCGAAACGAGCCTCGATGCCGACCAAGCTCGCGGAGTTTCTTGCGACCGGCGTCGCTCCGATCGCACATGGAGCAAATTCCGAAGTCACCAATTGGGTAGAGCGTGCCGGGAGTGGAATTGTGCTGGACGATCTCTCGACCTCGTCGCTCGGTCGTGCCGTCAGCTTCGTAGAAAAGGGAGTGCCAGATACCGGGATCCTCGAGCGCGCGCGGCTCGTCGCGGAGGGACATTTCTCTTTGGATTCAGGTGCGGAGCGTTATGATCAGTTGTTTCGGGACATCCTTTCGTAGTTTTCACATCTGGATGATTCGGGCCACCGTGCCGGTCGGTTGACGTGGCTACAACGTGAGAACCGAGTACAAAAGACGGGTTTCCACGGTTTGGTTGGTCCCGAATCTTGGAGGGGGAGGGGCCGAGCGCACCGTGGTCAACCTGACCAGCGCCCTGCCTGGGAAGGGGGTCGACTGCACAATCGGCGTGCTCCAGCCCGACGCGGACTTCCCGGTGCATGCCCCCGTGGAATCACTAACGCCGTATCGCGTTTCTCGACCTGAGCTATGGCCTGTCCTCGGCAGGCAGAGACTCCGGCAGTTCGAGGCGAAGTGCGATGCGGCAGCGACTATCAGCTTCACCACCTTTGCGAACCTATTGAACGCACGAGCGAGCCACGCGGGCTATCCACGTTATCTCAGCGTTCGCACCACTCTGTCGCGTGCGCACTATGGACGGAGCGGGTTCGTCTACCGAGACTTGATGCGCCGATACTACCCCCGAGCGGCGAAGGTCATCGCGATCTCGAGGTTCGTCGCGGATGATCTGGTGTCCTATCTGCGGCTGGACCCGAACCGCGTACAGACCATCTACAATCCCGTACCCGTCGAGCAAATCCAGCGCTTGTCCGAAAATCCACTTCCCGAACCGTGGGAATCCGAGCTGCGAAATCGCTTCACGATCGTGGCGACAGGAAGGCTCTCGGCCGAGAAAGGACACGCCCATCTACTTCGCGTCGTCGCAACCATGCGCCGTCGCGGTCTCGATTGCCGATTGCTAGTCGCGGGAAAGGGCGCCCGGCTGGACGACTACATCGCGCTTGCCGAATCATTGGGACTGCGGGTCGCCAAGAGTGCGGATCCCGTCGAAGCGCAGAAAGCCGCGGACGTGGTTTTTCTCGGGTTCGTCAGGAATCCGTTTTCGTTTATGCGCGCGGCACATGCGTATGCGTTTCCCTCGGCGCTCGAGGGGTTCGGTCAAGCCTTGCTAGAAGCCGTGGCCAGCGGCGCGACGATCGTCGCTTCGGATTGTGATTCGGGGCCGCGGGAGATACTTGCGCCCCAGACGAGCTATCGACGGCGGACCATTCGTGTCGAGGAGACGGAGTGTGGCTGGCTCGTGCCACCACCGAGTACGAACTGGAATCACGCCGACCGCGAAGCGGTCGAGCAGTGGGTGGCGGCGTTGGAGTACGTCTACAAGCGCGCCCCGGACAAGAGGAGCGCCTGCCGCGCTCGTGCGACGGATTTCGGGATCGACGCTACTACGGATGCGTGGATCGAGATGCTGGGATGGCGATGATGTCCCGGCGCCTTAGAAGAGTGGCTGAAGACCCTAGTGCGCGTGCCTCGGCGCTCTACCTCGCGAGCGGGATCTTGGTTCAAGCAGTTGCGCTCGCGCTTTCGCCTCTGTGGACCAGGGCCATGTCGAAAGCGGAGTACGGCATCATTGCTGTGGTTCAGCCGATTGCCGTCTTGGCCGCCACGATAGTGGGGTTTGGACTCGAACACGGAGTCGCACGGCTCATCCACGACGAACCAAGAGGCTCGCGCGCTCAGCTTGACGTCGCAAAGAGCATCATCGCCTTTCAACTCTCCGTGCTGGGCATCGCTCTGGTGGCGAGCTTCGCGATCATCAACTTCTTCGAAGCGCCTCTTGGGGCGCTACTGGGCTTCGACGCGAGGCCGTATTTGGATCTTGCCATCTTAGCCGCCTTTCTCGGGTCGGTCGTGAGCACGTTGACCCGCACAAGCCAGACACTCGAACTGCCGTGGCCGGTGTTCTGGTCGCGCACCGTCGAGGCGATCGTTCGCGGCGGGCTGATTCTGTCTTTGGTCGTTGCCCTGGGGATGCAGGGTTCGGGAATGCTGGTCGCGCGCGCGGCAGCTGCCGGATGCGGAATCATCGTGTTAATTACCGTGCTCCGTCGCGTTGCAACGGGATCGATTCGATCAGGGGTAGTTCGGGACGCGCTCCGCTTTTCACTGCCGCTGCTGCCATACCAACTCACAGCGCTAGTTCTGGATGGAGCGGATCGGGTGATTCTCAACGAGTTTCATGGCGAAGCTTCGGTAGCGCCTTACGCGCTCGCCTATACGATTGGTGGTGGCGCAATGCTACTGTTCATCAACTCCCTCGTTCATGCAGAGGCTCCGACTTTCTATCAAGCTGTTCGAGAGCAGGAGCACGCGCTTGCCGCGGACCGCGTAGTTCGCAGAATACAGCTGCTTGCACTGGTTGCCGTGGGCGTGAACCTCGTTGGCGGCCCAGCGATGCAACTGCTGTACGATGAGCGGTATGCTTCTTCCGCGGCGTTATTGCCGCTAATCGTCGCCGGGCTTTTCTTCTGGGGAGTGTTCTCGTTCAAGAACCTGACGCTTCTGGCCGAGAAGCGTTCCGGCCTGTCGTCGGGGATCACCGTAGCCACGGCAGGGGTCAACATCGTCCTCAACTTGGCGATGATTCCGCAGTTTGGTGCTGCCGGAGCAGCCATTGCGACAGTGGTTGCGTATGCGTTGCAGGCCGCAGCAGGTATCGTGGCCGAGCGTTCCCAGGCACTGCTACCACAGCATCTGGGACGCCTTACACTCTGCGCCGCTGGAGTTCTTGTCAGCTCCGCCATGGCAAGTTGGTTTCTTTGGAGCTGAACGAAAGGGCACCATGGGTCGGGGGATCGTGAAGGCAGTTCGAAGCAAGCTGGCCAACGAGCGCGCCGAGCGCTTGCTCATCGGCGCGGCTGAGCGGGTTCCCTGGGCCCGGTGGCTGATTTTCGGACTGACGCCACAGCCAGAGAACTACGCGGCCACGGATGAGCGGATCGTGACCCGTCATGGCTTCCGCTTCCGTCTTCGACCCAGACACTATTTCCAGTGGCACCACCTCTTCAAGCGGCACGACGCGGTGCTCGAGGTCCTACTGCGGCGAGGTCGAGGGACGCGCGTGTTCATCGACGTGGGGGCCAACGTCGGGCTCTATAGTCTCGTCGTGCGCCAGGCGATGTGCGCGACGGGGCGCGTCTTGTCGATCGAGCCCTCGGCAACCACCGCAGCGACGCTGCGCGAACACGTCGCCTGGTCCGCTCAGCCGGGTGTCGAGGTCTTCGAGTGCGCACTCAGCTCCAGCTCAGGGATGGCTCAATTGGCGGAGCGTAAGGACGATTGGGGCAAAGCTTCGCTAGCTCGTGCCGAGGCGGGTCAGACTCGGAGCCCCGTCGAAACCCGCACGCTTGACGACTTGGTGCAAGAGACTGGCGTAGAGGTCGTCGACCTTATCAAGATCGACGTCGAAGGCCACGAGTTGGAAGTGCTGAAAGGAGCGAAAGACACCATCGAGCGTATGCTACCCACGATTGTCATCGAATACTCACCGCAATGGATGTCCGACGTAGCGATTGACGAGATGACGGGCTACTTCGAGCGCCTCGTGAGCAAGGGTTACCACGCCTATCGCATCTTGCCGGGTCGTCTCGACGCTATCGAAGTGTCCGGTCTCCAGGCGACTCCATCGCAAGCCAACATCCTTCTCGTGTCCCCCAGGTCTTCGTAGGACGTAGAGTTCATCGTGAAGTACAGACGCGATGTCGATGGTCTTCGGGCCTTGGCCATAGTCCCGGTGGTGCTGTACCACGCGGGTTCACCCTATTTCCCGGGCGGATTCGTCGGAGTCGACGTTTTCTTCGTGATTTCCGGCTTTCTGATCACCTCGATTATTAGGCACCAAATCGGCAACGATACGTTTACGATCGCTGGCTTCTACGAACGCCGTTGTCGGCGCATCCTACCCGCGCTGATCACGGTGATCACCGTGTGCTCCATCGTTGGGTATCTCATCATGTTGCCGGGGCAGTATGCGGACTTTGCCGCCTCGGCATTGGCATCCCTTCTCTTTGTTTCAAACGGCTTCTTCTGGCGTCAGACCGGCTACTTCGCTCCAGTCGCGGAATGGATGCCGCTCCTGAATACCTGGTCGTTGGCGGTTGAAGAGCAGTACTACGTAGTCTTTCCCCTCTTCATGTTGATGGTTCGACGCTGGCTAGCGGCTCGTCAGTTCGCGGTCATCGGGATCGTATTCGCAGGGTCTTTCGTACTGAGCGCATATGGCGCACACCATCATCCTTCCGCGGCTTTCTATCTCACGCCTTTTCGGGCCTGGGAGATCCTGCTCGGCGTGCTCGTGGCGTACTGGCCCTCACCAACTCTCAAATCGCGTTGGCTCCGGGAGGTGGTCTCACTCGTCGGCCTGCTAATGCTCCTCGTGCCAGTAGTCCTGTACGACGCCCAAATCGCATTTCCTGGATTCGCCGCTTCGGTGCCGTGCCTGGGTACCGCGGTTCTTCTCGTCGTCGGCCAAACGGGGCCCAGTTTTGTCAAGTCCGCGCTGGGAACCCGAGTGCTGGTTTTCATAGGCCTGATTTCATACTCCCTCTATCTTTGGCACTGGCCGCTGTTTGTCTTCATGCGGCTACGTTTCGCACAGACGCACCTGTCGCCCGAGCTGGCGGCGCTTGGGACGACACTCTCGTTCTTGCTCGCGGTCGTATCTTGGCGCTTCGTCGAAACACCGTTTCGTCGCAAGGACACTCTCAATCGACGCCGAATCTTCCGATACTCTGGGGTCTCAGTGCTGCTGGCGATATCGGTTGCAGCCGCAGTCTATTTCTCTGATGGGATCCCCAGTCGCGTGCCTCCGGAGGTGCGGGCCCTCGAGGAAGCGACCGAAGACATAGATCCACTCCGCGCTTCTTGTCGTGCCCGCGTCAACGATCCGGCGTGTCACTTTGGGGGCGAGGACAAGGCACCGGCCTCTTTCGCGCTCTGGGGTGATTCACATGCTGCAGCATTTCGCCCCGCGCTCGAAGTAGCGATGAGCGGAACCGGCAAGCGAGGCACATTTCTTTGGCTTGGAGGGTGCCCGCCCCTCCTGGGTGTGCGAACGGTTAATGCGCTCGGTGTCGAAGAATGTCGAGACTTTCGTGAGAGAACGATCGCTTTTCTGATAGATCCCGACAACACGATCGACACAGTGTTCTTGTCGGCCCGCTGGCTAGCAGTAGGAACAGGTATGCTGGCCGAAGTCGGTGGTCCGTATGTCCATCTCATCCAAGACGACGAGTCCTATGAGATTGGCCCTGAAGAAAATGAACGCGTATTCATTCGTTCGCTAGAGAAGACCGTGGCAAGACTGCGGGGTGCCGACAAGAATGTTGTTCTGGTCGGCGCGGTTCCTGAGGTTGGGTGGGATGTTCCAACGATTCTTGCTCTAAGCGAGTATCATCGGCTTGGACTGCCGAAGCCGATCTCACGCAGTGAAGTTGGCAAGAATCACGCGATCGTCGACCGTGTGTTCATCGAGATGGCCGAGCAGGACAACGTTAGCTTCGTGTCCATTCGGGAGCTTCTCTGTCCGGACTTCTGCCGTATCACTCACGAGAATCGCGCGATCTATTCGGACGCTCACCATCTTTCATTCTTCGGCGCGAAGGAGTTTCTCGGGCCCCCATTGAAGCGAAAATTCGAATCCGATGGCCTTTCCAAACTGAACGACTGACCGGCGATATCAGGCCCAGCGCTGCTGCCAGACGTCTTCGCAATGCTTCACCCAGCGACCACGTTCGGTCGGCGCTTCGGGCAGGTCGCTCGGTAGGGCGACGCCAAATCCGGACTTCGTTCGTCTCGCGATCTGTGCGCTGAGCCGCGTGCTAAGGAGATCGCGCAGGATGAGCTTGTGCGTCGAGCCCTGAGCTTTGAATTCCACCGGAAGCGACAGTCCGAGCTCGACCAGCCGATGATCTAGGAACGGCGAGCGGAGCTCCATCGAATAGGCCATCGATGAGCGATCTGCTTTCACGAGAACGCCATCGCGAAGATAGGTGACCAGATCCAGGGCGGCGAGTCTCTCGCACAGAGGTCGCGAGTCGAGCGCCTCCCATGAGTACTCGGGGTAAAAGGCCCTCGCCGATTCGAACAACGGGCGCTCGAGCAAAGCTGCATCGTTCTGGGACAGTGAAGAAGGGGGTTGGGCCGAGTGCAGTACATCGTAGAGCTGCTCCGGCGAGCTCGAGTGCAGAAGTTCCTCGACGATGAAAGCCTTGGCCGCAGCTGTTTCTGGATTCCGCCCCGAGGCACGTTCGACCAGTCGAAGTGCCCGTTCGCCTGCGCCCGAGCGAATGAACGCACCGGCTATAGAACGCAGCGCTTTGTGCCGCGAAAGGTTGCGAGCTGCGCGCCCCGCGCGGCCGCCCCAGAGTTTTTCCGGAAAGCCATGCCAGGGGTAACCCACGAAGGGTTCGTCCCCCCCATCCCCGGTTAGAGCGACCGTCACGTGCTTGGCCGCTTCCTCACAAAGGGCCATGAGCGGGATCGCGGACTGGTCCGCGAACGGCTCGTCGAACACGTCGCGCAATCGGTCTAGTTGCGCGCGATACCGGTCCTGATCGAGATCGATCCTCAGGAAGGGAAGTCCGAGGAGCGTCGCGGTTCGTTTCGCTTCCTCCGACTCGTCGAACCCTGGGCTCCGAACGCTGATTGCGGTGACGTTCTTCTGCGTCCTGGCGAGCGAGGTTGCGACCAGGCTCGAATCGATTCCGCCGGAAAGGAAGACGCCCACGGGGCGGTCGGAGACGGTCCGGATCGCCGTGGCGTCGTCGAGCAACGCCGAACAGACTTCAATCGCTTCCTCCAGTGAGCCGAATCTACGGGTGCCAATGTTGCGAAACGGATCCCAGAAACATGCGCTCTCATCGAGCTCGATCGCCCCGGATGCGAGTCGATAGGAGGCCCAGGTCGCAGCTCGGAATCGCTTAATCTCGAGGTACGGCGTGTAAGAGAAGGGCAGATACCCGAGCCACCGGTAGTGCGCGAGGGCTCGCTCGTCACGCGTCAGTTTGTCGTGGCCCGTCCGGAGCAAGGGGTAAATTGCTTTGAGCTCCGATGCTGCGATGAATCGCTCGTCGGTTTGGTAGACGTAGAGGGGCTTCTGTCCCAGTCGATCGCGCGCGAGAGTGAACGTTCTATGTTGCTTGTCGAGTAGTGCGAATGCGAACATGCCATTAACATCACGTAGGCTCGATGCGCCTCGCTCGCGAAGGGTCGCTAGGAGAACCTCGGTGTCACTCGAGCTGAACCAATCACGGCGTCGGAGCTTTTCGCGTAGTTCGGCGGCGTTGTAGAGTTCACCGTTATAGACGATCGAGCACTCCTTGATGCGCATCGGTTGGTTGGCTCGAGCGTCGAGGTCCTGAATCGCCAAGCGCTGATGACCCAGCCAAACTTCCCAATCGTCGATGCGCTCAAGCGCTACCTGTGAGGCATCCGGTCCGCGGTGAGCGATTTCCGAAAGCGAGCGTTCCAGGGAATCACGGTCATGGACTCCGGGTCGAGCAATCGCGATGATGAACCCACACATCGTTGGCCAGCTCAGGTCTCGCCGTGTTGCAATCCAGGAGTTCCGAGAAATGCTTCGATTACACGGTCCTGATCCGCATGCGAAAGGACCGAGCCGCTCGGCAGGCAAAGGCCACGTCGAAATAAATCCTCCGCGACCATGCCGCCAACCGAACGGCAATCCCGGTACACGGGCTGAAGATGCATGGGTTTCCAGACGGGACGCGCCTCGATGTTCTGTGACTCAAGCTGCTCCCGAATTCGCTCCGGTCCGACTCCAAGACGGCCATTGTCGAGCAAGACGCAGCTCAGCCAGCAGGTGGAGCGTCCGCCCGGCGCTTCCGGCAGGAAATCGATTCCTTCGATGCCTTCGAGGGCGTTTCGATATGTCCGGTTGATTTCCCGCCGTCGTTCGACGAACTGGTCAAGCCTGGCAAGCTGCGCGCGGCCGAGCGCGGCGAGGAGATTGCTCAGTCGGTAGTTGTAGCCGACCTCTTCGTGTTCGTAATGCGGGACGGGCTGCCGGGCTTGAGAGGCTAGATGCCGGGCTCGCTCAACGAGCGCCCCGTTATCGCTCACCAGTGCGCCGCCTCCACTCGTCGTGATGATCTTGTTCCCGTTGAATGATAGGACGCCTATGGCGCCAAAGGAGCCGGCTGGCTCGTCTCGGTACGTAGCGCCGAGCGCTTCCGCCGCGTCTTCGATGATTGGGACGCCGTACTGTCGGCACAGGTCCAGGATTGCATCATAGTTGGCACACTGTCCGTAGAGGTCGACGACGATGAGCGCTTTAGGGAGGGCGCCTTTGGAGGCGGCGTCGCGCAGCGCTTCCTCGAGAAGCTCTGGGTTCAGGTTCCAGCTTTCGCGCTCGCTGTCGATAAACACCGGCGTGGCGCCCACGTAGCGGATGGCGTTGGCTGTTGAGGCAAAGGTCAAGGTTGCGGTCCAAACCTCGTCACCCGCACCCACTTCCAGCAGGACCAGCGCCAAATGGAGTGCAGCCGTCCCGCTGCTCAAGGCGGCGGCATCGCGCAGGCCCACGCGCAGGGCCAGCTCTCTTTCGAATGCGTCGACCTCGGGTCCAAGCGGGGCGATCCAGTTCGAGTCGAACGCACTGATGAGTGCCGCCCGCTCGCGATCGGACATGTCCGGCGGCGAAAGATAAATGCGCGAGCTCTGTGCCGCCTTGGTTTCATTCATCGTCGGTTCCCATGAACTCCGGCATCGTCGCGTGCCCCTCGGCTGAAATGCCTCGTTTGCCTACCACCTGCGCCACGGTCCGAAAAAGTATCCTCAGATCGGTTCCGAGCGACACGTTTTCGACGTACCAGACGTCGAGTTCGAACTTCTCTTCCCAGGTGATCGCATTTCTGCCGTTGATTTGGGCCCAGCCGGTGATTCCCGGCAGGACATCGTGGCGGCGTCGCTGCTCGGGCGTGTACCGCTCGAGATACCGCACCAGCAGGGGGCGTGGACCGACCAAGCTCATGTCTCCGCGCGCGACGTTCCAGAGGGTAGGGAGCTCGTCGAGACTGAGACGGCGCAGACGATTGCCAAAGGGGGTCAGCCGCTCCTCGTCTGGGAGCAGCTCTGCGTCGGCGCCGCGGATCGACCTCGGGCCCGAGCGGCGCCATCCAATTAGAGTCGAACGCCGAAAGCAGCAACGCTCGTTCTGCTTCGCTCATGTCAGGGGGCGACAAATAAATGCGCGGGCGCTCTGCGACGCTCACGAACCCACCTTCTTGGCTGGCATTCCCACGTAGGTGCCCGGTTCCACGATGTCCTTCACGACGACAGCACCCATCCCGATGATGACATCGCCACAGATGCGAAGATCTTGTCGAAAGGCGGCCTGCGTCCCGACATCGACCCGGGTTCCAAAGTCGACGTTCCCGCTGATATTCGTGCCGGGCGCGACGGTGCAGAAATCACCGAAGGTGCAATCGTGTCCCACGGTCGTGTTCAAATTGAGGTGGCAGTGTTTCCCGATCCTGATCTGGCAGGTGAGGACGGCGCCCGCACAGATGACCGACCCTTCGCCAACATCGACCCACTGCGACATGACAGCGGCGGGGTGAATGAGCGTGTCGAAGGCGGTCTCAGGCGGAAGCTGGCCGACCACCTTCTGCCTGATCGCAGGATTGCCAATGCCGACGACCGCACGGTGCTTGGTCGGGTCGAAGGCGGACTGCGGTTGAACAGCAACGCCCAGGAGATCGCGCGCTTGGTAGGCCTCATCGGGCTCGTGGAAGGCTGCGATCTCGTGTCCGCGCCCTAGGTCGTGCAAAACGCAAGCAACCTCTCTTGCGAACCCCCCGGTTCCGAAAATCACCACGGAATCACTCATCATCGGTTCCCATGAACTCTGGCATTGTCGCTTGACCATCCGCCGAGATGTCTCGTTGGCCGAGCACCTCCGCCACGGTTCGAGACAGTATCGCGAGATCGGTGCGGAGGGAGAGGTTTTCGACGTACCAGACGTCCAGCTCGAACTTCTCTTCCCAGGTGATCGCGTTGCGGCCGTTGACCTGCGCCCAGCCGGTGATGCCCGGAGCCACCTCGTGGCGGCGGCGTTGCGTCGGGGTGTATCGGTCGAGGTACCGGACCAGTAAGGGGCGCGGCCCTACCAGGCTCATATCTCCGCGAATGACGTTCCAAAGGGTGGGGAGCTCGTCGAGGCTGGCGCTGCGCAGCCGGTGGCCGAAGGTGGTGAGCCTCTGATCGTCGGGCAGCAGAGCGCCGCTAGAATCGCGGGCGTCGGTCATGGTTCGGAACTTGATTAGCTCGAAGATCCGGTCATCCCGGCCTGGGCGTTGCTGTCTAAACAACACGGGGCGCCCGAGCTTCAGTCGCACCAACCCGCTGAGTAGGATGCCGAGCGGAGCGAGCACGAGCAGCGCCGGCAACGTCAGGCTCAGGTCCAGAATGCGTTTCCCAATTCGCCGATAGAAGGTCACCGAAGGAGCCTCTCATATTCGCTCAGGACTCGGTCAAAGACCTTCTGTTCGTCGAAGCGATCTTCTGCGATTCGGCGCCCCGTAGCCCCCATCTGCGTCCGCCGCTCGTCATCTCCTAGGAGCTCGATCAAGGACCGGGCGAGGGCATCGGCGTTGCCAACGGGAAAGAGCAGCCCGTTTTCGCCGTGTACGACGGCCTCCCGGCACCCGCGGATATCCGTCACCACCGCCGGTACTCCCATTGCGGATGCCTCCATCGGCGCGCGCGGAAAGCCCTCGCGATACGACGGGAGGACCAGCACGTCCATCAGGCCGTATAGCTCCGGCATGTCGTCGCGCATGCCCACGAAGTGACAGTTGGCGGCGACACCGTACTGTTCGGCGACGTCAGGGCGCAACGCATCAGGTTTGTCGTCGTCGTACGGGCCGACGATCAAGAACTGCGTATTCGGGATCGCCTGTACCATGGTTTTTGCGGCCTCCAGGAGATCCAAGATCCCCTTTTCCTCCACCAGGCGGCCTACAAAACCGACGACCGGCGCATCCGAGTCGATGCCGAGCTCTCGTCGCACTTCTCCGAGGCCGCTGTCCGCCAGGCGCCGACGATCAAATCGCGCCACATCGATCCCATTGCCGAGCCACTTCAGTTGCTTAGGGCTTGCGATGCGTTCTGCTGTGGCGGTCGCCATGTCCTCTCGATTCTGCGAGAGGATGGTGTCCGAGCATTTGGCGGCGATGCGCTCCATCCAGATGTAGAATCGTCTCGGAAGCGGCTTCATGTCGTCGTGGAAGTAAAAGCCGTGCAGGGTGTTTACGACGATGGGCACGCCGCTGAGTCGTGCCGCCAGCTGACCGAGCAGGCCCGCCTTTGGCGTGTGCGTGTGAACGACGTCGAA
>RCNG010000222.1_pt1 | contig 24499 bp, 17 predicted proteins | sample 2041371 | NCBI WGS metagenome assembly RCNG01 (sample SAMN09708227, study PRJNA481090) | Marine sediment metagenome, whole genome shotgun sequencing project. | biome: marine sediment; feature: ocean; material: sediment; isolation source: Sewage treatment plant 1 marine sediment (STP1) ... | reverse complement strand
AGAAAGGCCGCCCCGCCGCCGCCCCGGTTGTCGCGGTCCGGCAGGGGCTCGGGAAACATGTCCCGGGAACGGTCGACGTTTTCCACGCCCACCACGATCAGGTCCGGATGGGCGGCCAGCATCTGTTCCGCCACCGAGGGCAGATATTTCGCCCCTCCATCCAGGGCGTAGACCACCGGGTAGGTTTTCTCCGGCGAAAACTCGTCCGGCAGGGCGATGTTCAAGGGGCGGTCCTCTCCCAGCACCTGGGATTCCAGGATGACCCGCTCGATGTGAGGCGCGGCTCCGGCCTGACTGTTCAGGGCCACGAGAAGAACAAGCAAAGAAGCAAGCAGGGCGCGGGCGGAAAGTCGAAGCATGGAATTTTCCTTTGGGCAGCAGAGTGGTTCCGGGATCTACGCAGACGGGAGGACATGAGTTGCCCTCCCGCCGTCGTCATCTCCCTTTATCCATCCCCGAACCGGTCTCGAACTACTTGAACACCACCTGATCCTTGAGGGAAACCATGATGCAGATAACTTCATTGATCTCTTCCTGGCCGTAGTCCATCGACTTCATGGCCTTGACGATGTCCCCGCCGGCGGACAGAAAATCAGCGTCGGTCAGCTCCAGGTGGGCGTGGGCCGCGGGCATGGTGCGACCCGTGTATTCGGCCGTGCCGCCGGTCCCGGCAGCCATGAAGTCCGCCACATGCTTGGCCAGCATATCGTGGTCCACGCCTTTCAGGGTGTGCTTGATCTCGTCATTGACGGCGTGGTTGGCAACGATCGTCTGGGTCATCTTCAGGATCTTGTCGTAACCGCCCAGGCGGTTGTACAGGGAATCGGCTTCCTGGCGTTCGGAGCGCGCCGGGGCGGTTTCTTCGCACATCGTCTGCAACCCGCTCATCTTCTCGGCAGTCGTCGGCGCCTTCTTGTCGCCCGCCATAACCGTCGGCACCAGGGCCATCAGGAAAACGGTCAGGACAAGCAAAGCGGAAATCCTGTTCTTCATGGTTCATTTCTCCCCAGAATGAGTTTGGTGATATTGACAGACATCGAATGATTGATGCATGCCCATATTTTCATGGCTGGATACCATTCCATCAACCTAGCACGGACCAGGACTTAATGCTAGACAATAATTGTCTTGTATAGAATACAGGTGGTGGATGTAACGTGATCTCCCACCGGGAAAAGCCTATTTAATGGACGATCGACCGGTTGCAGGCGATAATGATCCGTGGCCCTTTCCCCGGATGATGACTAGTGCGAAAATTCGTCCTTTCCTTGATCGTTAGTGCCGCGGTGAACGCAGCCCCCACCTTCGCCGTCGATTTTCTCCATGGCGCCGACGTCTCGTTCCTGCCCCAGGTCGAAGCCGGCGGCGGCGTCTTTCGCGACGGCGGCGAACCGGCGGATTTCTTTTCCATCCTGCGCACCCGGGGATTCAACATGGTTCGGCTCCGGCTGTGGCACTCTCCCCCGGACGGCCATAACGGACTCGCCGAAACACTGGAACTTGCGGAGCGTGCCCGCGCCGCGGGTTTTGACCTGCTGCTCGATCTCCACTATTCCGACACCTGGGCCGATCCCGGGCACCAGACCAAACCCGCGGCCTGGGCCTCCCTGCCGTGGACCGTGCTGGCCGACAGTGTCCGCGCCTATACTCGCGACGTATTGACAGCCTTCGCCGACCGGAGCGCAACCCCCGCCATAGTCCAGATCGGAAACGAAATCACCCAGGGATTGCTGTGGGACGACGGTCGCGTCGGCGCCGCCTTCGACCGGCCCGACCAATGGGTTCACCTCGGGTCCTTGCTCCAAGCCGCCCAGGCCGGCATCGAGGAAGCCTTGCCGGGGGATTTGCGTCCCGAGATCATGATCCACCTCGACCGGGGCGGTGACAATGCCGGCGCCCGCTGGTTTCTGGACAACCTCGCGGCCCAGGCGGTGAACTTCGACCTGATCGGGCTGTCCTTCTACCCCTGGTGGCACGGGTCCCTGGCCGACCTGAAAGCCAACCTCGAGGATCTCGCCGTACGGTATGGAAAAGATCTGATGGTGGTGGAGACCGCCTATCCCTGGACCCTCGGCTGGTTCGACGACACCCACAACCTCGTCGGCCTGCCCGGACAGCTGCTGCCGCGATTCGCCCCCACGCCCGAGGGACAACGGGCCTTCCTGGCGGCCGTGCGGGACATCGTGAGTCAGATCCCCTCGGGCCGAGGTCGCGGGGTCTTCTGGTGGGCGCCCGAATGGATCACTTCGCCAGGATTCGGATCGGCCTGGGAAAACCTCGCCCTCTTCGATGAGGTGGGCAACCCGCTGATGGTGCCCCCCGCAACCCCTCCGGAGGGGGAAAGCCCAAAAACCGAACCATTTCCTCGATAAACCCCCTTTTCGGCATCCAATTGGGTATTATTGGGTGACATTCTGCCCTGTTCGATTCATGCTCCCGGGGTTCCTGTCGGCCATCCCTTGAAATCGGCCCAGGCCTCCCGGGAGTTGCCATGACCCACCACATGACCCGCCGTGAATTTGTCCAGAGCCTGACCCTGACCGCGGGTGCCCTCGGCTGCTGGAATCTGATCGGTTGCGGCGCCCAACCCCCCACCACCGCCAGCCACAATATGTGCGGGTTCGCCGCCCCTCCGCTCGAGCGGGTGCGGGTAGGCATCGTGGGCCTGGGTATGCGCGGACCCGGCGCAGTGGAACGCCTGTCGAAAATGCAGGACGTGGACATCGTCGCCCTCTGCGACATCCGTCCCGAAGGAGTGGCGCTTTCCCAGGGGATCCTTGAGGAACACGGACGCGGCCCGGCCCGGGAATTTGTCGCCGGCCCCGAGGACTGGAGGAATCTCTGTCAGATGGACCTCGATCTGGTCTACATCGCCACGCCCTGGGATTGGCACGTCCCGATGGCCGTGGGCGCCATGACCAGCGGCAAACACGCCGCGGTCGAAGTGCCCGCCGCTCTGGACCTCGACGGCTGCTGGGAACTGGTGGAGACCAGCGAAAAGACCGGCAAGCACTGCATGATGCTGGAGAACTGCTGCTACGATTTCTTCGAGCTGCAGACCCTGAACATGGCCCGCCAGGGCGTGTTCGGCGAACTGACCCACGCTGAAGGCGCCTACATCCACTCCCTAGTCGACTACATGCAACCCGCAGAGGGCGAGGAGATCTACCAAGGCAACTGGCGTTTCCACCACAACCTCGAACGCAACGGCAACCTCTATCCCACCCATGGCCTGGGTCCGGTGGCGCAGTGCCTGAACATCAACCGGGGCAATCTTTTCCTGCATCTGACCAGCATGTCCAGCCAGCAAGCCGCTTTTACCGAGCACGCCAAACAAACCGGCAACACTCCGTTCACCGACCTGCCGAGTTTCCGCGGCGATATGAACACCACGCTGATCAAGTGCGCACAAGGCCAGACCGTGATGGTGCAGCACGACACCAGTACCCCACGGGCCTACAGCCGCATCCATCTTATTCAGGGGTCGCTGGGCATGGCCCGCAAGTGGCCGCGCAAGGGTATCACCCTGCACAGCAAGGGGCACCGCTGGCTCGACGATGAAGAGATGAAGGAGATGGAGGACAAGTACGGCCATCCGTTGACGAAGACCATCGGCGACATCGCACGCAAGGTCGGCGGCCACGGCGGCATGGACTTCATCATGGACTACCGTTTGATCTACAGCCTGAAAAACGGCCTGCCCCTCGACCAGGACGTGTACGACGCCGCGGCCTGGAGTGCGGTGGTGCCGTTAAGCGTGGATTCGGTGGCCGGGAAATCGACCTCGGTCGAGGTGCCCGACTTCACCGGTGGCGCGTGGAAAACCAACCGTCCGTTGGAAATCGTCGATGTGGATCCGGCGCTGTTGCCGTTGCAGACACCGGCCGAGGCGAGGTGATTCCAACCGGTCCCAGGGCTTCCCGGCGCATGGTGCTGATCAAGTGACCTGATATGGCCGTCCTGTTTTCTTGACAGACCGTGGTCTTCCTCTCGATACTTGGCGGGCTGGATTTTCAGGGATATATCGAACACCCGGTTTGAATTTTGAAGGATCAACATGTCGCCTGTCCGGATCTCACTTGCTTTCACCATCGTTTTGTTGATGGCGGGCACTGCTCTCGCCGACGTGGTCAAGGCCCCTCGCAAGGTTGAGGTGGGGCTTTTCCTGGTCGACATCGCCCGCATCGATGAACGCGCCGAAACCTACTCGGCCGAATTCGATGTCATCGCCCGCTGGCGGAATCCCGAGCTGGCTTTTGAACCCATGCCAGGCGAGGAAATCCCGCGCCTGCTAACCGGTAAGGCTGCCGTGGATTTTCTGGAAAACCATTGGAATCCACAGCTGTTTGCCGACAACAAGGTGGATGCCCCTTCGACGGACCCGTCGCGGACTCTTCTCTTCCCCGACGGCACGGTCACCTTCCGGCTGCGCGTCCGCCGCGTTTTGCGCGCCCAGCTGGATTTCCATTCCTTCCCCTTCGACACCCAGGTCCTTCCCGTCCATATCGAGTCCCGGTTGTACGACTCGGACGAAGTCAGCCTGGAAGCGGAAAAGGACTTCACGGGTTTCGATCCGACCTTCGAGATCGCCGAGTGGACCGTGACCGAATTGACGACGGTCAATGAGGTGCGCGAGAGGCGGCAGGAAAAACAGTCCTACGACCGCCTCAGCTTCCTGGTGACCATCGACCGCCAGGAAGGCTACTACGTCTGGAAAATCATCCTGCCGATCATCGTCATCGTCATGCTGTCGTGGATCGTGTTCTGGATGAGTGAAGAAATGCTGGGGCGCCGGGCGGGCGTTTCCTCGACCCTCATGCTGACGGTCATCGCCTACCAGTTCATCGTGGCGGATTCGCTGCCCCGCTTCCCCTATCAGACGGTCCTGGACCGCTTCATGCTAGCCTCCCTTCTGGCCATTGCGGCGACCATGTTCATCAACCTGACGGGCTCTCGACTGACCCCGGAGCGACGAACCGCCCTGGACCGGACCAGTCGCGTGGTCTTTCCCGTGGTCTACTTATTCTCCATTGCGCAGGTTCTTTTCAAAGGGGCCAACGGGAGCTGATTCAGAAGGTCAGGACCCGGCATCCTTCCTTGAGGTAGGCCGTCAATGGCTCGCCCATGTATTTTACGTCGATGCCCAAACCCGCGAGCCGGTCGGAAACGCCATAACTGTCCGAGCAGGCCTTGCAGGCCTCGAGCTTGACGCCTTCCAGGGCCAGGCCCGTCAGTTTTTCCTGCAGCTCCTGGTCTTCGGCCAAGAGGCGCGCCGACGGACCCCAGACGATCAGCGTGATATCATCCCACCAGCCATTGCGCGGCGCGTTGCCCGCGTACATGAACACCATCTTCAGGGCGACGTCGCGGTCTCCACTGGTCCACAGGATGACGAGTTTTTCCTTGGGCATGGATCCGATCCTTTCAGGGGCTGAATTTCCTCCAGCCTGTGCCAATCCGGCCGGGCACGCAACCCCGGAGGTCGAGACTGTTGTTTTTCGTTCCCCTGTTTTTGACCCGGCGAAAGCAGCCTGATTGTGCTACTTTTCCCCTTCCAACAACCACACCCACGCGAATACGGACCCCATGATCAGCCTGACCAACATTTCCAAACGCCACGGGCGGCAGATTCTCTTCGTGGAGACGTCCTTCCAGCTCAACCCCGGCGAGAAGGTCGGCCTGGTGGGCCCCAACGGCGCGGGCAAGACCACCGTCTTTCGCCTGATCACTGGTGAAGAGGAACCCGATGAGGGTTCGGTTTCGGTCCCCAAACGGCTGACCATCGGTTACTTCCGGCAGGACATCGGCGAAATGGCAGGGCGTTCCGTCCTGGATGAAACCATCGCCGGCAGCGGGGACCTGGGCGAGCTCCATCACGAGTTGAAGGACCTCGAGCTGGCCATGGGCGACCCCGATCGGACCGACGAAATGGAGAAGATCCTCCACCGTTTCGGCGAGGTGCTTGACGCCTACCAGAGCCGGGGCGGTTACGACATCGAGGCCCGTGCCCGCATCGTCCTGACTGGGCTGGGCTTCACCGAGGACCAGATCGCCGGCGACTCGGGCGCGCTGTCGGGGGGCTGGAAGATGCGCATCGGCATGGCCCGCGTGCTGCTGGCGGTGCCCGATGTCCTGCTCATGGACGAGCCCACGAACCATCTGGATATCGAGTCCATTATCTGGCTGGAGAAGTTCATCAAGGACTACCCGGGGGCCGTGCTGCTCACCTGCCACGACAAGGATTTCATGAACCGGGTCGTCAGCCGGATCCTGGACATCGACGGGGGCGAGTTCATTGCCTACTCCGGCGACTACGATCACTTCGTGCGGCAGCGGGCCATCGCCGAAACCAACCGCGAGGCCACCTACGCCCGCCAGCAGGCCATGCTGGCCAAGGAGCGCCGCTTCGTCGAACGTTTCGCCTCCCATGCGGCCAAGGCGGCGCAGGTGCAGAGCCGGGTCAAGAAACTGGAGAAGATCGAACTGGTCGAGCCGCCGCGGCGGCGCAAGATCGTCGAGTTCAAGTTCAGCCCGCCTCCACGTTCGGGGGACGACGTGGTGGAGTTGTCCGGATTGTCAAAGGCCTACGGATCGAAGGTCATCTACGACGATTTCGACCTGAAGATCCGCCGCACCGAACGCTGGTGCGTGCTGGGCCGCAACGGGGCCGGAAAAACCACACTCTTGAAACTCGTGGCGGGCCAGCTGGCCCCCGACACCGGCACGGTCAGGCTCGGCGCCAACCTGAAGGTCGGCTACTTCGCCCAGCAATCCCTCGAACAGCTCGACCCTGCCTTGACGGTGTTCGACCACCTGCAGAACGCTTTTCCCACCGAAGGCCAGGGGGTGCTGAAGAATCTCCTGGGCGCCTTCCAGTTCCGCGGCGACGACGTCGACAAACCGACCCGTATTCTCTCGGGCGGCGAGAAATCCCGGCTGGTCCTGGCCCGGATGCTGTTCGACCCGCCCAACTTCCTGATCCTCGACGAGCCCACCAATCATCTCGACCTGGAGACCAAGGAGATGCTGGTCGCCTCCCTTTCCGGATTCGAAGGCACCATGCTCTTCGTCAGTCACGACCGGACGTTCCTGAAGGGGCTCAGCACCCGGGTCCTGGAGTTGCGGCCCGGCGACTCCCGCAGGCAGGAGCCGGCACAGCCACCCCTGGTCTTTGATGGTACCTACAGTGAATTTGTCGCCCGGTCGGGCGGAGAAGCGGCAGGGGTACACCGGTAGGCTCCGGCATACCCCCTTGTCCCGCCTATTGGGTGTAGAAGATCTGCACTCGCCATTCGTTGAGTGTCCCGGCCACTCCCTGGGAATAGTCCCTCGCCGTGAGGGTCCAGTCGCCACCGGCATTTTCGCCGTCGAATCCGTTCAAATCATCCTTGGGTACGAAGTCCCCTGGATACCAACCCTGGATCCTTCCATCGTGTTCGCCGCCTTCCCCGATGAACAGGACCCGCAGCTCCGTGCCGTCGGGTGAGGTCAACCGGACGATCAGGTCGCTCATGTAATCATGCGATATATCCAGGTAGACCCGAACGCTGTCCACGGCTCCAGTCACCGGCGCATTGATGATGTCCGTGACGGGATTGCCATAGCCGCCCGAGGTCGCATCGGGAATCGCCAGATTTGGGGTGGATACCACCGTCACATCCTCGATGACCGCTTCGCTGGTGAAGACGACATCGGTGGAATGGGACGAGGTCAGTCTCACCCGGCTTGAGGCCACATAGCCGTCGGCCACGATCGGTATTTCACCCACCAGATTGAGGCTGATGCTCCCCGTGCCGGCAGGGAGCCCGCTGAGTTCCGCCCCCGAAAAGGTGTAGCTGCCGGTATTGGGAACCGAATAATCCAACCGCGTATTGTCCAGGCCCCTCATCTGGAAATCGACGGAACCTGTCGGGGCGCTTCCGGACCATTCCAGGGTGAATCCGGCCAGATCCGCTGCCTGGTCCGCCGTCAGGTTCGTGACATAGGGGGCGACCTCCATGATCGGCACTGGAAGGGTCAGCGAGGGAACTTCCTCGCTGCCGACGACCACGAAGTCATAGGTTTCGCCCAGAGTCAGGAAAGCAGGAGTGGTGCTGTTCGAATAACCGTAGGCATTCATGCCCCACTCGAGGTCCCACTCCCCGAAAGCCACCGACTCTGCCTGCAGGGGATTGCTGGGTTTGCCGTCATCGACAGTTGTGAATTGGGCGAACAACTGATCCGCCATGATGAATACAGGGATCTTTTCGAACTTCAGAATATCTTCCGCGGTGATTTGCCGGTGCACGACCAGCTGGGCGTAGATGGGATCCGGTTCGACGGGCATGGGCACCGCGACCACGAAATCGGAAAGGTGGCTGATACCCGCTTCCACCAGATTGTCATCCGGGAAAACCATGCACCTGAGTTCTTCCCAACCAATGCCGGTATGGGTGAAGATGACGATGTCACCCTCGGAGGCCCCGGCCAGGAGGGCTTCGGAGTAATTCATCTGCAGCAGAGTCGTTTCTGCAAAGTCGGTGCCGCTGGGTTCGATGCTGTAGACAGGGGACAGCAGGATGAAATCCGTGGGACCTGCCGGTGGCGAGGGATTGACGTCCGCTGCGAAATCGATGTCCCCGGTCAGAGCATCTGCCGGAACGGTCATGGCCAGCCCACCCGGGATTTCCAGGGTTCCGCCTGCCGTCCCTATGGTGGCTTTGGCCCCCGTGGCCGGCGGCGCCACCGGGTCGTCATCGCTGCTGCATCCGATAAAAATCATCAGTCCCAGCAAAACCCATCCACCCAAACAGAGCGATTTTCTGGATGTCATTTCCCTCTCCTTTGATGTCTGTTGGCTCCAACATTCCTTTGGTCCCAGCAACTTAGTGGGACTATGGATGTCCATTATCAATTATGACATAAAAGGCCGCCCCACACCTACGTTGATTTTCTTCTGCCTGGGCCCCCCCATATATTTCCTGTTTTTCGTTGGCCGCCCCTGCGGTGTGCTCCTCGACCACAAGCAGGACAATTTTTATCTGCTATATTCCAAATGAAACTTTTCTGAAATTCGGGAAGGGAAAACCATGCAAAACCGATCCATTTTTCCAGTGGCCGCTCTGGGCCTGTGCCTGATCTTTTTCTCAGGCTGCAGCCGCGATGTTCCCGAATCCACGGGATCCAGCCTTTTTGCCGGAATCGACACCTACAGCAAACCCATCACCACCAGCTCGGCCGAAGCCCAGCAATGGTTCGACCAGGGGCTGCTGTTCCTGTACGGGTTCAACCACGATGAAGCCACCCGTTCGTTCAAGGAGGCCGCGGCCCGCGACCCCAAAGCTGCCATGCCCTGGTGGGGCGTCTCCTACGCCGCGGGCATGAACATCAACGATCCGGAAATGACCGAGGAACGCTGGCGGATCGGACATGAGGCCGCCCAGAAGGCCCTGGCGCTCCTGGACGATGAAAGTGACCTCGAGCGCGCGCTCGTCGAGGCGGTCGCCCAGCGTTACACGTGGCCCGCCCCGCAGGAGCAGCGTCCCTACGACGAGGCCTACGCCGCGGCGATGGAGAAGGTCTACCAACGATTCGGAGATGATCCCGAAGTGGGGTCGCTGTACGCGGAATCCCTGATGGACCTTCAGCCGTGGGCCTACTGGACGGTGGATCTGGAGCCCGATGGCCGGACGACGGAATTCCTCGCCGCGATAGAGGGTGTTCTCCAGAATTATCCCGACCACCCCGGAGCCGCCCACTTCTACATCCACGCCATGGAGGCCGGGCCGGCGCCGGAAAAGGCCCTCCCCTACGCCGAAAAACTGGAAGCCCGCGTGCCTGGCGCCGGACATTTGGTCCACATGCCTTCGCACATCTACGCCCGGGTGGGCCGCTACGGCGATGCCGCCGACGTCAACGTCCGCGCAGTCCAGGCCGACCGCACCTACTTCGCCACCGCGCCGCCGCCGGGCATGTACTACATCTACTACGCCCACAACCAGCATTTCCTGGCCTACGCCTCGATGATGGAAGCCAACTACGAACCCGCCATGAAGGCGGCACGGGAACTCGAAGCGGACATGCCCGCCGAGGTTCTCCAGGAACTGAACTGGTTGATCGAGGGCATCATGCCCACCAACTACCACGTCATGATCCGCTTCGGAAAGTGGGATGACATCCTGGCCGAGCCCCTGCCGCCTGAAGACCGCCTGGTGACGCGCGCGGTGCATTACTACGCCCGTGGCATCGCCCTTTCGGTCCTGGACCGTACGGATGAAGCGCGCCAGGAGATCGTCAAATTCGAAGCCGCGGCCGCGGCGGTGCCCGAGGAATGGTGGGTCTTCAACAACAGGATGCACGACGTGCTGCCCATCGCCATGGCGATGCTCGAAGGTGAAACAGCCTACCGCGAAGGCCGACTGGACGAAGCCTGGGCGGCGCTCAGGCGCGGCATCGAAGCCGAGGACAAGCTGATCTACGACGAGCCTCCGGCCTGGATGCTGCCGGTGCGGCACTCGATGGGCGCTCTGTTGATGGAAGCCGGAGAATATGCCGAGGCCGAGAAGCTCTACCGTGAAGACCAGATCCGGCACCCGGGCAACGGCTGGTCACTGCTGGGGCTGAGCCAGACGCTCGCGGCCCAGGATCGGAAACTGGAAGGGGCCCAGTTCGCGGCCGCCGCCCAGCAGGCCTGGGCCCGGGTTGAAGAGCAGCCATCGAGTTCGTGCCTTTGCGCTCCAGGCGCCAAGTAGAGCCTCTCGAAATATCGCTACTGCACCAGTCCCCGCTTCCAGTCCGTGACCAGGTGCAGGTAGGAAACCTCGGTGTGGAAAGCCGGGTCGACACCGGCATGCAGGATCCTCTGGCCGTCGGGATGCAGGTCGTAATGGCATCCGGTCCCGTCCGGCGAGGAGACCTGGACCTTGTCGGTGAAGTTGCCGATGCGGAAGGTGTCTCCGGACCCGTCCACGGAATAGGCGCGCAGATCGCCGCTGAAGCGGCTGACCCACAACTCCGTCCCGTCGGCGTTCCATTTGGGATAGGCCGTGCCGTAGGCCGTCACCTGCCACTTGCGTGGCCCGCCCGAGGCCGGGATGACGAACACATCCCAGGCCGAGGCGGACTCGGTGTGGTAGGCCACCCAGCGGCCGTCGGGTGAATAGGTACCACCTCCGATGTTCTTGTCCGGAGCCGTCGCCAGGGTTGTCATCTCGCCACCCTCGGCGGTCAGGGAAAGCTTTCGGATCTCGACCTTGCCGTCCTCCCGTTCAAAGTCGAACAGCAGGGTCTGGTCCACCGGGCTCACGCTGAAGGGGACCAGGTCCCGTTCGGATTCCAGCAGGATGGCGGCGCCGCCCTGCCCGTCGACCGGTTGCTGCATGATCCTGAACGTGGTCTCCTCGGCGGACCGGTAGATCACCGAATCCCCGGACGGTGTCCAGCAGGGCCGGGTCTCCTCACCCGGGGCGAAGGTGAACCGGGTCCGCAATCCGGTAACCAGGTCGACCAGCCACAGGTCGGTCCCTTCGTCGGACGCATCCTGCACCTCGACCACGGCGCGCAGACCGTCGGGGGAAATGGAGGGGTGGAAGACCTGACCGGGGTCGCCCAGCTGTTCCTGGGTGCCGCTTTCGCGGTCGCCCCACAGGATCAATCTGCCCGCCTGGTTCGAAGCTCCGGTCTGGAAGATCATCACCCCGTTGGTCGAAGGTGTGAAGATGCCGATGTCCGCCCCCGGCAGGGACAGGATGTCTTCCACCAGCGGCGTGCCTCCCTCCACCACCTTTTCCTGGTCCGGGGTGAACGGGGTCCCCATCAACACGTCTTCCCGCACCGTCAATAGGTGCCCGTCGACATAATCGGCCTGGGCCTGCGACTCGGTGATTACCCGCGGCACCACGGTCGTATCCAGCGAGGCCAGCAGGACGTCGTTGTCACCCCCGCCACTGGAGGGGCGACCGATGAACAGGAACTCCCGGCCCCCGGGCAAAAAACGGGGGTGCCGGTGGGAATCGTATTTTGAATCGACCGTGGTGATCTGGACGGGTTCGCCCCCGATGGCGGCCACCTTGTAAATGGCGGTGGTGGCGCCGGGTGCATAGACAATTTCCCCGTCGGCGTTCCAGGTCCCGCCCTTGCCGTTTTCCGCCGAGCACAGGGTGACCGGAGGCCCTCCCCCGACCGCCACTTTCTTGAGCTTGCCGCCTGCCGGCACGAAAAAGCCGATGAACTTGCTGTCTGGAGACCAGAACGGATAGGCCGCGCCTTCGGTCCCGGACAGCGCCACGGATTCGCCCTTGTCCAGGTGACGCAGGTAAAGAATGGGGGGGCTGTCCTCGCCGATGGCCGTGAACGCCAGCTTGGTTCCATCAGGGGAGATCGCGGCCGGGCCCGGTGCCGTGCCGTTCAGATCGTAGTTCATCTGGGCCGGCGGCGGAATCATGGCGTGGACCACGGGCGCCGGATCAGGATTGGCCAGGACCTTCCAGCCCAGGAAGGTGCCTCCCACCAGTCCCAGCAGGGCCAGGCCGATCAGCAGCGGCACTGGCGTCTTGGCCGGCGCGCGCTCGGCGGCGGGTGCCGTCATGCCCAGCTGGGAAAAACTCAGGTTGGTGCCGCTGGCCCCTCCGTCCTGGAGAAAGATGCGGGCTTCGCCGATGTCACGCAGCCGCTGCTTGGGATTCCGCTCCAGGCACCGTTCGATCAGGCGGCAAAGTTCCGGGGCTTCCTCGACCGGCAGCGAGTCCCAGTCGGGTTCCTTGCGCAGCACGGCCGCCAGGGTGTCACTGATGGTCTCGCCCTGGAAGAGCGGCTTGCCGGTCAGCATTTCGAACAGGATCACGCCGAAGGCCCAGATGTCGGTGCGCCGGTCGACGTTCACCCCGCGGGCCTGTTCCGGGCTCATGTAGGCCGCAGTGCCCAGGATGGCGCCCGCCTGCGTCATGGCCGCGGTCATGGTCGGGTTGGTGGCGGAGTCCTGCTGGGTGCCGTCGTCCCCGAACCAGGCCTGGGCCAGGCCGAAGTCCAGGATCTTCATCTCGCCTTCATCGGTCTCCATGATGTTGGCGGGTTTGAGGTCGCGGTGGACGATCCCGCTCTCATGGGCCGCCTCGAGACCGGCGGCCACCTGCCGGGCGATGGTCAGGGTTTCTTCGATTTGGATGGGGCCGTTTTTCATGCGGTCGGTCAGTTCCGCCCCCGAAATTAATTCCATCACCAGGAAACGGGCGCCCTCGGCTTCCTCGAATCCATACACCGAGGCCACGTTGTGATGCTGGAGGCTGGCCAGGGCGCGGGCTTCGCGCTGGAAGCGGGTTTCGCGCTCGGGATCACCGCTCAGTTCGGCGGGCAGGATCTTCAGGGCCACGTCCCGGCCCAGCTTGGTGTCCCGGGCGCGGAATACCTCGCCCATGCCGCCCTTGCCGATGGTTTCCTTGATTTCGTAATGGAGTAACGACTTGCCGATCATGCTTTTTCCTTATTGGTGGATGGAAATTGTCCTCATTTTGAGTGGTCGAGAAACTTCCCCAAAATAGTCGCAATGAGTTGTGCTGTCACAGGGGGAGACGCAGGGCGTCCGCAGGAAGTGAGAATCGGGAGCTGAATATTCCGGACATTTTCCTGTGAAGCTGCAAACTTAACATTTTATGATATTGGATGTCAACTTCTCTAATCCACGGCACGTGGCTCTTTTCTCCTGACCCCCCAAACACGAAAGGTTCTCGAGAGGCACACTTTGCTCTGGGACAACAAGTTGTTGCAATTTTCCCAGAATAGTTACCGAATTGATGTGCTATAATCACCAGGCTATTCAAAGCATTTTCTTGCCCAATTTGCTACCAGGAGATGAAATCATGCGGCAAGCCAGCCACGAATCCCATGCCATCAGCCCCTACAATTTCCAGTTATCTCGTCTTTTCGTAGTCACCTTACTTTTGATCTGCCTTTTTGCTCTGCCTGCCCGAGGCGGCATTGGCGACTGGCAATGGCAGAGCCCCCTTCCCCAGGGCAATGGACTGACCGGCGTGGCATTCTTGGACGCGAACACCGCCGTGGGTGTGGGCGAGTTCGGAACCATTGTCCGCACCGTCGACGGGGGATTGACCTGGACCGCCCGCCAAATCTCGGAATGGTCGTTTCAGGATCTCAGTTTCAGCGACGCTCTCCACGCCACCGCCGTGGGCTCGGGAGGCCGCATTTTCCGCACGACCGACGGGGGCACCGTCTGGTCCGAACAGACCAGCGGCACGAACTATGTTCTCTCGGATGTCCATGCCTTTGACAGCAATGTCATTACGGCCGTCGGCTTGGCCGGCATCATCCTGCGCAGCACCAATGGCGGAACCTCCTGGTCCACTCAGGTCAGCGGCACTTTCAACGGGCTCTTCGGCGTTCACTTTCCCACCGAGTTGACCGGGTTCGCCGTGGGCAACAACGGGACCATCCTCAAGACCATCGATGGAGGCGCCAACTGGACAGCCCTCCTCAGCGGGTCGCCTTCCTACTTCCAGGGCGTATATTTTTCCAGTGCCCTCGATGGTTTTGCCGTCGGCAGCGGAGGCGTCATCCTTCGAACCCAGGACGGCGGGGGCAGCTGGAATCCGGTGGCCTGCCCGTCCAGCCAAACTTTCGTAGCCATCGATTTTTCCACGCCCAGCCACGGCGCGATCATCGGTTTCGATGGTGACATCCTGCGCACGACCGACGGCGGCATCAACTGGTTCCTGCAAACCAATCCGGTCAATGAGCGGGTCTACGATGTGGCCTTCTTCGGTGAGGACATGGGCCTGGTCGTCGGCGCCACGGGGCAGATCCTCCGCACCGAAAATAGCGGCGCCACCTGGACGGACATGGTTTCCGGGCCCTACTCCAACTTCCTGGGCATGGCCTCCCTCGGGGAAGATTTCGCCACCGTGGTCGGCGAATGGGGCACCATCATGCGGACCGAAGACGCCGGAACCACCTGGAACATCCAGAACAGCGGATCCTTTCTCGATTTCTACGCCGTGTCATTCGCGAATCCCGATGTGGGCATCGCCGTGGGTGACGGCGGCACCGTTCGGCAAACCGACAACGGCGGCCTGACCTGGCTGCCCCGGAGTCCCGGCAGCGTCCACGACATCTACGGGGTCCATATGTGGGACGCCTCTCTCGCTCTCGCGGTGGGTTATTTCGGGAGAATAATCCGGACCGTCGACGGCGGCATCAACTGGACCGCCGAGACCAGCGGTGTGACCAGCTCCCTGAACGGGGTCTGCTTCCTGGACGGGACCACGGCCATCGCCGTGGGGGATTCGGGCAAGATCCTGCGCAGCACCAACGGCGGCCTGACCTGGAACCCGGTGAACAGCGGCACCGTCAACAAGCTCAACGCGGTGACCTTCCTTGACGCCACCACCGGAATCATCGTGGGCGCCTTCGGGACCGCCCTGAGGACTGAAGACACGGGAATCACCTGGTCCCTGCAAACCGCCGGCAACCAGCATCTGTACGATGCCCAGTTCATCACCGCCGATTTCCTGGTCGCCGTCGGGAGCAGCGGAAGAGTCATGGCGACCAATGACGGGGGCGCTACCTGGCTAGAGGAAGTAACCCCGACCAGGGCGGATCTTCACGGGGTGAACATTACCCCCGCGGGAATCGGAACCGTGGCCGGGCTGAGCGGTCACATCATGACCAGCCCCGTGGAATGGGTGGAGGAATACTCCATCGACATCACCGCCGGATACGTCGGCTACCTCGACCTGGGACCTGATATCCAGGTTGGCATCCAGGGCGCCCTGACCAACGGGGTTATGACGGCGGTCTATCGGAACGAACTGCTGGACTTGCCGGCCGGGTATTTGGCCCTGAGTCCCGCGCTCTACTACGACATCTCTACCACCGTCCAGTTCAGCGTCCCCTTGCCCCTGCGCTTCAATTACGACCCGGCCCAGTTGGCGGGTCCGGAATCGGAATTGAAGATGCTGCACTGGGACGAGACAGCCAACCCGCCAGGGTTTGTCGACATCACCGACTTTGTCGGTGAAGACTCCAACCACCTCTATGCCATCACCACTTCGTTTTCCCCCTTCGTTGTGGCTGAGAGCACCGGCACTTCACCAGTTCCTTCGGCCAGCCCTGACGCGGGTCCGAGGCTCCATCCGGCCAGCCCAAATCCCTTCAATCCACGCACGACCATTTCCTTCGAGATCGGGACCGATGGGCAGGTGGCTGTAGCAGTGTACGATGTGGCCGGACGTCTGGTGACCACGCTGGCCGACCGGGTGTTTCCGGCCGGCGCGCATTCCCTGCTGTGGGACGGGAAGGACAGGTTGGGCCGAGAAGTAGTTTCGGGAAACTACTTCGCCAGGCTGCAAACGAGCCAGGCCGTCCGGGTACAGAAAATGATGTTGGTGAGATAAAGATCCATGGGTTGGCGCCAGGGCCCTGAGGTCGGGGTTTTCGGCGCCATGTCCCCCATTTCACCTCATGAGATGTGGTATAATTGGGTAACCAATCCTTTCCTTTCCGACCCAGAAGGACATCATCATGAGGACCCTCATCTGCCTATTGGCCCTGACTCTGGTGGCGGTAGCCAGCAGCCACGCCTCCGTGTTCGTCGTGCGGGCGGACGGCCAAGGGACTATCGCCGACATCCAGACCGCGGTGGACGCCAGCGTGGATGGGGATGAGATCCTGTTGATCGCCGGCGTATTTACCGGCCCCGGCAATCGCGACATCCAGGTGGGCGACCGCAACATCCTGATCAGGTCGTTCGATGATGATCCCGCCACCTGTATCATCGACTGCGGCGGCAGCCCCGCCGAACCGCACCGGGCGTTTATCTCGGCCGATTCCGACTGCCAGACCACGGTCATCCAGAGCCTCACCATGCGGGGCGGATACGCCCCCGGTGGCGGCGGCGCCATGCACATCACCGGATACTCGTCGGTCATCGTGAACAACTGCGTCTTCGAGGACAACGCCACCGGCATGACCGAGTGGAACGGCGGTGGGGCGGTGTACGCGGACCGGTCCGGGACTCCGGTCTTCAACGACTGTGTCTTCCGCAACAATCAGGGCTTTGCCGGCGGCGCCCTGAACAGCAACCACGGCGGCCGGGTGACCTTCAACGACTGCCGGTTCATCGGCAACCTGGCGATTCGCGGCGGGGCGATCTACGGCCTCACAACGGTCAAGATCGGTTGCCTGTTTGCCAACAACGAGGCCGTCGACTGGGGCGGCGCGGTATGGCACAACTCCTACGGCCTGGATTATTACGAGAGCTGCACTTTCGACGGCAATCGCGCCCCCCTCGGAGGCGCCATCCTGGCCGCGGCCAACTACGGTGGTTCCGTGGAGATGATCGACACCATCATTTCCAACTGTCCCGATGGGGCCGCCATCGCCATCAGCCCCTCGGTGCCCATCACCCTTTCCTGCACCAACCTGTACGGCAACGCCGGCGGCGACTGGATCGAACCCTTCGCGGATCAGGTCGACGAACGCGGCAATTTTTCGGCCAACCCCTGCTACTGCGATCCCGACGGGGAAGACTTTCACCTCAGCGCCGATTCCTTCGCCCGGGCCGGAGGCCACCCCTGGGGATGTGATCAACTGGTGGGCGCCTATGGGGTCGGTTGCGGAGACATGGGATGCAGCGGACCGGTGGCCATCGAGGGCATGACCTTCGGGTCCGTGAAAAGCCTGTACCGCTAGTGCCGGCCTTCCCCCCCCGGGGGGCAATATTTTGATTAACTGAACCGAAAACCTCACCCTATGGAGATAAGATAAGATTTTCTTGCGCCCCCTTCATTGACGAAACCCACCCCCACCGTCATCCTGTGATATACAGGGGGCTTTTATGATCGGCCAGACGATCCACCAGTATCGCATCACTGCCAAGCTTGGCGCCGGCAGCATGGGAGTCGTCTATCAGGCCGAAGACACACGTTTGGACCGGACCGTCGCCCTGAAATTCCTGTCTTCTGATCTGACCGACGATCCCCAGGCCAAGGAACGCTTCCTGCGCGAAGCCCGGGCCGCCGCCGCCTTGGACCACGAGTTCATCTGCAACATTCACGATGTGGCCGAAACCGAAGATGGCCGGCTGTTCATCGTCATGGCCTTTTACGGAGGCCAGGTTTTGAAAGATAAAATAAGCGGTGGACCGGTGGCCCCGGCGGCGGCGGTGCATCTGGCTATCCAATGCGCTCGGGGACTGGCCAAAGCCCACGCCGCGGGTATCATTCACCGGGACATCAAACCTGCCAATTTGTTTGTGACCACCTCCGGTAAGATCAAGATCCTTGATTTCGGCCTGGCCAAGCTGGTCGGAAGCGCCAAACTGACGCGAACCGGAACCACCCTGGGCACGGCCTCCTATCTGTCCCCCGAGCAGGCCAATGGCCTGGCGGTCGATGAACGTACGGACATCTGGTCCCTGGGTGCGGTTCTATTCGAGATGCTGGCCGGGTATTCCCCGTTCAAGGGCGAGTTCGAGCAGGCGGTTATCTACCAGATCATCAATCGGGATCCCGCCCCCCTGCCTGAAAATTCTGGAATCGATCCGGAACTGGCCAGGATCACTTCTCGCTGTTTGTCCAAGGACCCGGAGGACCGCTACCCGTCGGCGGCAGACCTGGCAGTGGACCTGGAGAAGCTGGTGGAGGGACCAGCCAAGACCCCTTCCCTATCGGGACCGGACCCCGACCGCCAGAAACCCCGAAAACACCTCCTTCGCAATCTCACCGTCAGTTCCGCGGTATTGGGGATCATCATCACCGCCGTGATCATCCTGACGCCCAGCCAGGGTATCCCCTTTTCCATGCGGGACTGGATCCTGATCACGGATTTCGAGAATCATACCGGGGAGGAAGTTTTCCAGGGCACGGTGAGCGAGGCCCTATCAATCGATCTTCAACAATCCCAGTATGTGAACATCTTTTCCGGCAAGCGACTCCGCGATGCCCTGTTCCGGAGCGGCCACGCCGATGCCACCGTCATCAACGCGGAACTGGGTCGGGAGATCGCCATTCGCGCAGGCGTGCCCGCGGTGCTGGAGGGCAAGATCAGCCGGGTGGGTGACGTCTATACCCTCAGCGCCCGTCTGGTGGTCCCGACCACCGGTGACGCAGTCGATACCAAGCGGATCCGGGTCCACAGCCGTGAGGAGTTTCTCGGCGCAGTGGACGAGTTGTCCCGGGATATCCGACGCAACCTCGGCGAATCGATGCTTTCGATCAATCGTCGCGACCAACCTCTGGCCGAAGTCACCACAAGTTCCCTGCAGGCTCTGCGTTATTTCACCCTGTCGCAGCAGGAAAGCCGCTTGGCACGCTGGGAACAATCCATTCCCCTGCTCCAGCAAGCCGTGGCTACCGATTCCACCTTCGCCACGGCGTGGAACGACTTGGCCGTCATGGCCCACAACATGCTGCGGATCACCGATGCACTTCAGTACAGTGAGCAGGCCTATCACCACCGCGAAAAGGTAACCGAGCGGGAACGCTATCATATCGAAGGGGAATACTTCCGGATCCGGGAAGAATTCGGGCCGGCCATCGATCGCTACAATCTGCTGTTGCAGCTGTATCCCGATGACCTTCCAGCCATGAACAATCTGGCCTACACCTGCATCTACACCCGGCAATATGCCCAGGCCAAGGCCCACGCAATCAGGTTGCTGAAGAGCCAACCCGACAGCTGGTACGTGTTTCACCTCCTGGGGTTGGCATGTGGTGGCCTGGGAGAATATGAACAGGCCATCGCCCATTTCCGAAGTGCCCTGAAAACGAATCCGGGGGCCTTCTGGTCCCACGTTTCCATTGGCATGGTCCACGCAATCAACGATCGCTGGCAGGAGGCCTGGTCCGAGCTTGATGAATCCCTGGTGCAGGGGATTGAACAAAACGCCATCCGGATGAGGTTTTCCGCCCTGTTTCACACCTCGCGCGGCAACTACCAGGAGGCGACAAAAATTTATCGTGAGGTCGTCCGCCAATTCCGTTCTCGGGGGGATTGGAGCGCCGAAGCGGCGGAACTGCGCAGCCTCGCCAGATTGCAATCCGCCATGGGCGAACCGGCGGAGGCCCTAACTACTCTAGAGCGGGCCGCACAGGTCCTGCCTTCTGCCGAAACATTGGCATATCTGGGACGGCAGCAGATCCGAAACGGGCTGGCGGATTCTGCCCGCCAAACCGCAATCGAGTTGGAATCGATTTGTGAAGTTGAACCGACCATGGGACACCTGGGCTCGTATCACCACCTCCTCGGAGAAATTGCCCTGGCCACGGGAGAGACTGCTCTGGCCCAGGCCGAGTTCACTCTCGCCCTGACTTTTACCGATCTCCTGGAGACGCATTTCGCCCTGGGCGTGTCTCACAGCCTGGCCGGAGATACAACCCAGGCGCGGGAACAATTCACCTTCCTGGCAAGCAACCCCTGGTCCACCTTATTTGATGGGTATCCTGAGCTGTACGCGCTGTCCTTATACCATCTGGGAATGATCAGCGGCAGCCAGAATTCCACTGAGGAGTCGGAAGAATATTTTGAACGATTCCTGGCCTTGTGGGGCGATCAAGGAAGTGACCGTCCGGAAGTCGCAGTGGCCAGAGAGAAACTGAATGGCCGCGAAGACTAACCCGCCCGCCTGCCCCGGATTTCCGCCCGGGCCATGAGGATCATCAGTACCGAAGTCGAAACGATCGCCCGGACCGCGTAGACCGTCGCCAGTTCACCCTGGCTGGACAGAAGCGAGAAGCAAGGCGCGAGCAGCAGGGCGACCCAGATTGCGAAGGACTCGGTATTCTCGTCCGATTTCCAGAGCCGATGGATGACGGGAAAGTAGGCGATCACCAGAATTGTCTGGATCAGCAGGTTGGCCGCGGTGTGCCGGCGGGTCAAAGCCCAGAACGCGAGGATGACCAGCACAGCTACCAGGCAGCCGCGATCGAAGCGGGTGAATTTCGTGCTGACGTCCCCAAAAACAAAGATGACGACCGAGACGTAGACACAGAGAAGAAGGTCAGCCGAGTTCAGAATGTTGTCCAGCAGGGTGAAATCGCCTTCATACAGATAGGTGGCCAGGCTGCCGCCCACGGCGATCGAAAAGAAAATCCACATGGCCAAGGCCGGCTTGATGACACCCCGGCGGATAAGCACCGTGTACCTCACCGCGATGAACAGGTTGATCAGCAGAACGGCGGCGATGGAAAACAGCCTCACCGGCAATCTCCGTTTCGATCCTCGTTGACAGGTGGAGGAAGTGCGCGTCCCGGACGTCAGCTCTCGGGGGATCATCCTATCACATGAAGGGTTGCCCGGAGACTGTGTTATAATGGATGGAGAGGATCTTCGCGCCCCGCCCGTGGCCCCGAAGGGAGCCTTCATGTTCCGTCTCGCCCACATACTCTTGGTCTGCCTCGTGTTCCTTCCGGCGGCCACCGCGTCGGCCATACCTCCGGCGATCCAGGTCCACCAGAACGATCCCACCACCGCGGAAGAGCTTTCGATCGCCATCAACCCCGCCAACCCCTCCGAGCTGGCCGCCGGCGCCAATCTCAATTTTCACTTCCGCTCCACCGACGGCGGCGCCTCCTGGACGGAACACCGTCTCAGCTCCCCTCTGGGCGTGGCCGGCGACCCCTGTGTTGTTTTCGATGCCGACGGCAACCTCTACTATTCCCACCTATCCTATCCCCAGGACGGATCCTGGCTGGACCGGATCGTCGTCCAGAAATCGGCCGACGGCGGCATGACCTGGTCCGGTGGCGTGGGGGTCGGCCACAATCCGCCCAAGGATCAGGACAAATCGATCATGACCGCCGACCGGACCGATTCCTTTTACCGCAACAACCTCTACATTTCCTGGACTGAATTCGACCTCTACGGCAGCGTGTCACCGACCGACAGCACCCGGATCCTGTTTTCCCGCTCGGTCGACCAGGGCGAGTCCTGGTCCCCCCCGGTGCGGATCAGCGATCGCGGCGGCGATTGCCGTGACGGTGATGAAACCGTCGAAGGAGCCACCCCCGCGGTCGGCCCCGACGGCCAGGTCTACGTGGCCTGGGCGGGCCATGACCAGGTCCTGTTCGACCGTTCGTACGATGGGGGAGTGACCTTCGGCGAGGACATCTTCGTCACCGACCAACCCGGCGGTTGGGCCTTCGTGGTCCCGGGAGTCTACCGGTGCAACGGCATGCCCATCACCGTCTGCGACCTGAGTTCGTCGCCCTACCGGGGCCGCATCTACGTGGTGTTCTCCGACCAGCGGAACGGGAGCGACGACACCGACGTCTTCATCTGTTCCAGCGACGATGAGGGGGACTCCTGGACAGCGCCTCGGCGTGTCAATCGCGACCTCGGCCCGACCCAACAGTTTTTCCCCTGGGTCGCTGTCGATCCATTGACCGGGACCGTTTCCGTGGTCTTTTTTGACCGTCACCGCACCAGCGGCGACGCCACCGAGGTTTCGGTGGCGATCTCCCATGACGGCGGCGCCACGTTCAACAACATGATCGTCAGCGACACTCCGTTCACGCCCTGGGACAACGTGTTTTTCGGAGACTACATCGGCATCGACTCGAGGGGCGACGTCATCTATGCCCTCTGGATGAGCATGGATCAGGGCGACCTGGGGGTCTGGATGGCGAAACTGGCCTTCCCTTCCGGCGTGGACCCGGGCTCCGGACCACTTGCCGAAACCGGCCTGGTGATGCAGGCGGCCGGCACTACCACCAGCCACCGCACCCGCATCGATTTCACGACCTTCCACGATTCCCAGGTGCGGCTGTCGGTCTACGACCTCCGCGGACGGTTGGTGCGTAACCTGGTTTCCGAACGGCGGGCCGCCGGGCAGTATGCGGAGATATGGGACGGCACCACCGGATCGGGCGGCAAGGCCGCGTCCGGGATGTATCTGGTGCATCTTGAGGCGGGATCCGATGTCGTGACCCGGAAGGTCGTGGTCGTCGACTAGGTTCAGCGGTACAGAGCCTTGAGGCTGCCCCAATCCGTGGCGGCCTCGCCCACCGGCGGTTCGCAGCAACTGGCGAATCCCGAAACCACCAGGTCCCCGCGAGTCAGGGTCCCCTGCACAACCAGATCCACCCATTGATCCTCGATGACGGTCAGGAATCGGCCCGCATCCGGAGCGCCACTGCCGGTGGTGGTGAGCCCTCCGGCCGGATTCACCTGTGAATGGATGGTGAAATAGAGGAACGCGGGCGCTCCCACTTCAAAGCAGTCGCACTCCAGGGCGATCCCGAAGCCGACAAAAGATTTGTGGAAAGGGATGCCGAATTCACGAATGGGGGTTTCACAGCCTGCGGTACCGGGCAGCCAATCGAAGGCGCCTTCCGGATCGGGGACGGCCTCCTTCAGCCCCATGGACACCGACAGGGTGACCGGGTACTGGGTCTCTTCGGGAAGAGTCATGAAAAAATCGATCGTGGAAACCCGGAAGCCCAACAGGCAGTCGCAGCCGTCGCCCGGTTCGATCAGGGCATAGAAGGTCTGCCCCTGGCCCGTTATCACGCCCGGTTCAACCCAGGTGGGATCGTAACCGGGCCAGACCTGGCCGACCGGACAGAAGTCGGCCCGGGCCACTCCCCCGGCGAAAGCCATAAGGAGAATCAACCCCAGGGTAAAACTGCGTGGATGGGTGGTCATGAAGTCCTCCCGAAGCAAGGGAAGGTCTTGATTCCGGCGGCCCCGGGAATCGGGGCCGCCGGTGGAAGGCGAGAGAATCTAGCGGAACAGGGATTTCACGGAACCCCAGGAGGCTTCCTCGGTCGCCACGGTCTCGATGGAAATGATGGTCTGCGACGGGATGAAGCCCATCGCGTCGGCGAAAGCATCCATCAGTCCGGTGTAGAAGCTGGTCAGACCGGTGAAATCGTAGGTACCGACGGCATCCACGATGTCCAGGGAGTCGAAGGTGTCCCCTTCGTAACCGATGGTCCACTTGAACCCGAAATACGGGTCGATATTGGCGGGGACCATGATCTGAACCGGCCAGACATCGTAGTCCGTATTGCAATCCAGGAAAAATCCGTCGGCCACGGGGTCGGCATTGCGCATGTTGAAGTAGGCGGTGCGGCCGAAGGGCTGCGGATCCACCATGGCGATGGGGCCCACTGAGCCGATGGTCACTTCCATGGAACCCAGGATGAGGGGATACGCACGGACGCCGAAGGTCGGGTGGTCCATGTAATCCTCGGAATCCACCAGGAACTGAACCAACACCAGATCACCGGGGATGATGTCCGCCAGCGGCCCTGTGTTGACCTGGGTGAACTCCACTTCGGCGTTGCAATCAATCTGGACCATCACCGCCGCGGCGGGAGCCGCAGCAATCATCAAGGCCATGGCAATCATTAGAAAGCGCTTCATCACGCTCTCCTCCTATCAGAGGGTTTTTGGCATTTTGGCAGAAATCTGAGTTGTCAGCCCATCATCTCCACCTGCGAGAACGGCATCATAGATCGAAAATGGGATTCAGGCTAATCCGTATGCTCCATTTTGTTGTTGTTTCGTT
>RCNG010000221.1_pt1 | contig 24523 bp, 18 predicted proteins | sample 2041371 | NCBI WGS metagenome assembly RCNG01 (sample SAMN09708227, study PRJNA481090) | Marine sediment metagenome, whole genome shotgun sequencing project. | biome: marine sediment; feature: ocean; material: sediment; isolation source: Sewage treatment plant 1 marine sediment (STP1) ... | reverse complement strand
TGATGATGAACTACTAGATGATCTACTACTTTTAGATGATGAACTACTAGATGATGAACTACTTCTAGATGATGATGATGAACTACTATTAGATGATGAACTACTAGATGATGATTGACTAGATGACGATGAACTACTTGATGATGATCGACTAGAAGATGATGAACTACTACTAGATGATGAACTTCTACTACTTGAACTCAAACTACTACTCTCGGGGCATACTACTTTATCATAACTATTGATTGTAAAATTATTTAAATCAGCAACAGCAACACCATCTTCCCCTTTAGAATAAGTTATGTCTATTGCCATATCTAAATAATTAGCTGAATCCAAAACAATACCATCTGTATCGCCATTCCAAACCCAATTTGATGTAACAGAGTCTAAATAAAATGCTTTTATCTCGCCATCTTCTCTGGTAAGTCTTAACGATCCAGTTGAATCATTTGATAATACACTTCCAACTTCCATGGAATAGACCGCTTTATAATAATTTACATCATTAAAAACCCACCTAAGAATTTTAAGTATATCTCCAACACCTCCCCCAACTCCAAGTGAAGGCAGCTGGCCACCCCCAGTTGTTGGAAGAGTATCAATGTTGAAATCAAGTTGTATATCAAAATCTTCAGATAATAAATATCTGCTCCTTAAAATTTCAAGTCCACCAGTTCCCTCTATTGCATCAAAACTTAATGTATTGGAAGTGAGTGTGCCATAATCATCTATAACACTAATCCATTGTTGTGCATCTGTAAAATCATAAGTTCCGCCCATGTAACATGAATAACTAGATGATGAGCTACTACTAGATGATCGGCTAGATGATGAGCTACTTCTAGATGATGAACTAGATGATGATCGACTAGAACTAGATGAACTCGGTTCATAATCAGCTTCTAAATGTAACCATTGAGCACATATAATATGATTTACATTACCTGGAGATGTATGATATTGTCTCCAAAACATAACTCCGCTTATATAAGGACGAACATCTGGTATATGTAATCCAGGTCCAATATTGAAAATAAGTTTATTTGGAATACCGCCTGTATTATTGAAGTCATCGTTTTCGCCTGTAACTGCGTCCCAACGTGATTCATCAAAATTATAAAGCTCAGCAATTATATTATGTCCGCCACTACCTTCATATGAATAAGTCCAATGTAGATGAATATATGCAGTAGAATCTTCTAGATAAGAAGGAACATTATAGAATGTATAGTACATATCTGAACCAGGCGTTCCTGTAGCTTCCTTTATACATAATTCGGATGCATCTTCGTACCAGGTTCCTGTAATATCACCGCTTAAATAAGTACCACTAATTAAAGTATATGATATAGCACTATTCCAAGGTATCATTGAAGAGCTTGAACTACTAGATAATGATTTGCTTGACGATGATGAACTACTTAATGACCTGCTACTAGAAGATGATCTGCTTGAACTACTACTTGAAGATGATGATCTACTACTAGAACTGCTACTTGAAGATGATGATCTGCTGCTAGATGATGATCTACTACTAGAACTGCTGCTTAAACTACTGCTTGAAGATGATGATCTACTACTAGAACTGCTACTTGAACTACTAGAAGATGATCTACTACTTGAACTACTACTAGATGATGATCGACTGCTTGAACTACTACTAGATGATGATCGACTACTTGAACTGCTGCTACTAGATGATGATCGACTGCTTGAACTACTGCTTGAACTACTACTAGATAATGATGATCTTGAACTTGACACTGATGATTGACTACTACTAGATGAACTACTCGCTTCTTGTATTATTATTTGTAAATATGGTCTAGTTCCGCTTGAACCTGAGCAAGAATTATATTTGGTCCAAAGAGCTGAACCTTCAGCTCCCTTTAATAAAATACCATAATCATTTCCGCTTGTATAATTCTGCTTAATTATGCTAGTAACATTCCAACTATAATAAGTTCTTTTTTCATACATAATTGTTGTATCAGTGGCTGTGGTATCAATATCATTTTCACCGGTTGCCCCCACCACATCCCAAAGAGTTGGACTTATTGAATCATATGCTCTAAAATTCCATGCAGGTTCTCCCTCTGTAGCCTCAACATTACTTCCTACACCTGCAATCCAAGGGACCTTAATTCTATATGAACTAATTGATGGGTCGTTGCCAGCCTCATTAGTAGTTGCATAAAATAATCTGGCTTGGTAAATTTCATCCACACTACTTATTAATGCATCTAAATCATCTAAATCAAATTGAATAAGAACGTGATCTAAACCAAGAGTCCATCCAGGTCTTCCCCCATAATTATGTGTTGGGTGGGTGGGCCAATCCAATGCAGTATCTTGGGCCACATTATTATAATCATCACTTGTATTTTCTCCCCAGGTTTTTACTAGTCCTGGAATTGCAGATGAACTACTACTAGATGATGATATAGAACTGCTTGAAGACGAACTACTTGATCGAGAACTTGAGCTTGAACTAGTAGATGCTAGTGGTTCATATACAACTTCAAGATAAGGTCTTAATCCATTTGTTCCATTTTTTGCGTGAAATTGAGCCAACTTGATCGCAGTTTCATCAACATCTGCTAAAAGAATTCCATAATAATCACCGCTATCAAATTGATTTCTAATTATATCTGTAACATCCCATGATATATATGAACCAGTAGCTGATACAGTTTCTGTTGATTCTGGATTCGTTGCTCTATCAACCCCAGCACTATCAACCCCACCTACACCCCAGTTAACAGTACCATAATATTGATCTCGCCAACATGGTGCTCCTGTAACTACTCCACCATTGCCTGTACCTTCTACCCAATGTTTTAATATCTCATAAACCTCTATATCAATAGGTAAACTTGCAGAAGTATAAGGGTACATTTTCAGAGTTGCAGATATTATTGAAGTTGAATCGGAAATCAACGAATTAAAACCGACACAGTCGAAGGCAATCATAGTTCTTTGTGATTTTGTTAGACTAGAATTACCAACACGCAGATAGTTAGACGCGCCATAATTTCTACGATTATTGGCCTCACGCATCCAGTTATCTATAGTTACGCCTGTATAATCATCGGTGGTATTTTCACCAAATGTTATAGTGACTTGTGTAGTGCTATCACTCATTTAAATTACCCCTCTTATACTTTAGCAAATCTTACTTGAAACCATCCAAGCGATTGGACTGGTGTCCCATAATATACGTTCCATGATGCTGCAAGACATGCTACATCTGTTGCTCCTGATCTATATTGAATTATATCAGGCGCTGGACCTGATCCTGATTGATAAGAATCATATTCAATCAATACATTGCCCATTACTCCTAAGTTCCAAGGATCCATTGTAGTTGAACTTGGGCATGACATTATTATAACTTCGTTGTTACCTGTACCATCAATTATACATCCATCATCTGTTGACCAATTTCCTAAAAATGGTTCTGTATATTCTTCTTGCACCCCAGTCTCTTGACCAAATGTTATATCACCCGGAACATATGAACTGCTACTGGATGATAATGATCTACTTAAAGATGATGAACTACTAGATGATGAACTACTATCAGGACATTCCCACCTATCAGCATAGTTCACAACAAAATTATCTATGTTTGATTTAACCGTACCACCCATTTCAGTTTCAAATTTTAAACGAACACGACAATCAAAGTCAGCTTGCTCTACAAATACATGACCAGTTGTATCTCCATTCCATGCCCAATCACCTAATCCTGAATCCCAAACATATGCTGTAACAATACCATCTTCTCTTGTAAGTTTTAATTTACCAGATGCATCTGCTGCAGGATATGTTATAGCGTTAATATCTATTGTGGATGTTGAATCTTCTGTTTCAATAGGAAAAGATGTTGCATAATAACCATCAACAGTTGGTGTTCCTGATCTTGCTACTGTCCATCCATTAAAACCATTGTCCTCTTTTTCAATAGAGATCCATGCTGGATAGTTAATTCCGGTTGATGGTAAATCATTTTGACTAACATCAAATTCTATTTGAACATCCATGTCACCAGATAAAACAAATCTACTTACATATCCAGCTTCATTAGAAGATGTTGCATCAGTCGGTCCATCCCAATTTAATTTATTATTTTGAATAGATGCATATTCTTGTCCTATATTACTGATTCTATTCCATCTATCATGATTAGGTTGTGAATCATTTGGCCCAATGAACTCATCATCCATACTAATCGTACATGAAATGTTACTAAAACTTGATGAAGATGATGAACTTGATTGAGATGATGAACTCGAGCTACTGCTTGAAGATGAGCTTTGTGAACTACTTGATGAGGATCTTGAACTAGATGAACTCGAACTAGATGAACTTGAACTGCATGATGTTGAGCTGCTTGAACTAGATTTAGATCCAGAGAATGAACTACTAGATGATGATTTACATGAGCTTGAAGATGATGAACTTGAACTTCGAGATGATGAACTTGAACTTGATGACTCAATGGCATCAGCAAATAAGAATGCCATCGTATAAGATGTATATCCATCTATTAGTGTTGTAAAATTAACAAGACCAGGAGTGGACTTATCACGAGTTTGCTTCTGACTTTTTACACCTACATAAGGAGCAACACCACCATAGAAAACAGTTTCAGACCCTTCCCTATCAAAATTTGCTGCTTCGGTATATGATGCAGTTATCTCACCTGCTGAAGTTTGAATAACCCTTTGATTTGCTTTGGTTGTTGTTACATCAACTGAAATGGGTGCATCGCCATCATAATTATACCCACTTCTTGTAGTTGCTAATGTAACATCATCAACACCTGTGTATCTTTCAACTATTACAAGAGCACCTTCAACCCAATTATTCCAATTAATAGTAATATCAAAGTCTGCACCTGTATATAAACCATTTGAAACAAAAATGGTTGTAGGGGGATCCACCCACCATGCTTGAGTTGTAACCGGTTGAACATTAGCAATTCGTGTAAATGAGGGTCCGGTTGTTCCTAATGTTGTACTGACTGTTGCAGCATTCATCGCACTATAAACGTAAACTACATATTTAGAATCAGTCCCACCTTGAATATCAGGTCCGCCATTTGGATCAATATCGCTTGAATCTGTTACGGTGAACACCTTAAAATTTGGGACTGGTTGATCATATGCGGCCGGGAAGTTAAGTTTTCTATAATCCTGACTCCATTGTTTTGTTATAGTGTCTTGATATACAGTCATCTATTAAGGCCTCTTAAACGATTTAGAAGTTACTGTTACATCTGGGTGTTTATCTTTTCTTGATTTTTTAATAACTTTTTTCTTGCTCATATATTCTCCTTATGAAGTTGATCTAAAATTAGAATTACTTGACAGCTTTAAATCAATGCTTGCAGCACCTGCGACTGGAGATTTGTCTTGAATATCTACCAAGACTGTCCATACTGTAGCGAGATCATCGCTTGGGTTTATCAATATAACTGAGTCTGTTAATGAAGCAAATTGATTATCAACTTCTACTATATCTCTTTCAACCCATGCAGCATCTTCATTTTTAATTCGAATCCTGAACTCACACGTTGAATCTGAATTTACTCTTGCAGTAGTAGTAATCGTTACTCGTTTATGTCCGTAAAGGGTATACTCAAATTCAAGAGTTGAGAACCATGCAGCTCCTGACACATCGCTAACAACATTTGTAATACCAGCTGAATATACTCCTGTAGTTTTGATGAGTGGTAAAGTCTTACTAACTACAGCTTCACCATGTTCTCTGATCTGTTCAAATCTTAAATGTGAAACTGCAGCTGTATAATCACCGTCTACAAAATAAATTCTCCAGTACTTTGCTTCAATAGATGTATCTGTAAACATAACATCTGAAACAGCTTGTGGTTCTATGTCTACACCATCAACAGTCAAATCAAATGCATTATCAATAGCATCTTGTTTGTTTGTATAAATTGCTGAATCACCCGAATCATCTGCAATATATGTCCAAGTAGAACCATCATTTGAAAATCCTATAAAACAAATCAACGTTGATTCGCCAGTAGTAGAATCAATCCCATCTATTCCATGTTGAATATACATGCCATCAACCTTTCGAGCTGTAGGTAATTCATATTCAATAAATACATCTGCGGTTGCATCTGCAAGTATAGAATAATCAATGGATGTTGTGGTATCAAAATCAAACAATTTATCTTTGAAATTGATCAAAGGATAGTTTGGACTGTTACTATCTCTTATAGAAATCTGTCCATTTTGCAAGTATGATTGGTTTAGTGTTTGTTCCAGATATAACTCTTTCCACTCAAGCACTGTGATAGTTGGGCTTGTTGAATCAGTAACATAAGTAACATAAGAAGTCGTATCATCATTCCATTCTTCTACTGTTTCTAGCATGTATCCATTATCCGGAGTTTCTAAATAATCTTGAATAAGCACATTCAATGCAGTCGTATCAATGGTATCAAAACCTAATTGAGATTGATTAAAAACATACTGAATTAAATCTGTTGAATACGTTGTCATATTATGCCCCTATCGCCAACCAGTTTAATGTTCCAGTTGCTAGTTTGTTTGCTGTTGCTAAATCTTGATTGTATCCTAATACATTTATAATTGCATATACACCAGAGTCTCCATAGTCTCCGGGTGATACCCACTTATTATCCTCTGCATTTGTAACAGTAACTCTAAATCTAAATTCTGTTATGTCTTGTGTTTGCCTTGCAGTATCAAATGTATTTGGTATTGGAGTTCTAATACCTTTTTTGGTTGAATTATATCCGATGGTCCCAGTTGTATTTGCATCATACCACACACCATCAACTTTATATTGCATAGTTACTTCCCATCTACAAGGACCTGCACTACTTGCAGTTTTAGCACAATAACAATGACTATCAAATGATACTGATATTCTTCTTGTGCTTTCTCTTAATATTGTTGATGGAGTATATGAAACCCAAGGCATATATTTCCATGGTTTAGATGTTCCGACTCTATATGATTCTGTATTTGACATCTTATCTGTACCTGCAAAAACACCAGCTTCTAATTCAAGAGTTGCTCTTGGTCTAAATCTCCATTTGTATGTATCATATTGTGTCAGATCTAAAATCTCTAATCTCATTGATTGATTTTGATCAGGATATCTTGCATCATATGATTTCATTATGTTTGGTGAAACTGTTATTTGTGGAGCTTCTTTGAATATACCAGGGATATTAGTTGAAACATCATTAGATGCAATGCCTGATTCAAGTCGAACAACATTTAAATATTCAATATGTGATGCACTATCTGCATCCCAATAATAAGTAAACATCCCACCATCATCAATTTTTAAATAATCTTCACCTGTTAGATCAAGTTTACCACTTGGCAATAGAGCTGTATCATCTGAAATTATAACCTGACCAACTTCATTACCCTCAGCATTCAACCCAACATCTAACATTATATTATTACCAACTCTGATAAATGCATCATCTGCAAGAGTTAGTTTCCCTTCATCTCCAACTGCAATTGTTCCACCTGTGTTTACAGCAATGGTTGATGTTGTTCCATCAAGTGTAATCTTTTCATCAACTGTTCCGCCAAGTGTAATTTTATCAGAATCAAGATCAATTACAGTCCCTTCTGTCCCACTAAGGTTTCCACTTTGAATCAATCCAGCTGTTAATACTCCAACATCAGCGCTGATTGCTGACAATTGATTTGCTACAATCCATTCAGCAATAACCTGATCTGTAAATATCAATTCAGTTAATTCAATTGAATTGGTTAAGAAATGAATACGACAATCGGTCATCGCTAAACCATTTGGATATAGTGCCTGATTAATATCATATGCAGATGTTGTAGATGCATCCCAATAGTTTGTAGCTGCATCTCCGGCACTTGCTGCTTCAATTAGTCTACCATCGCTAAGTTCATGTGACGCAAGCGCTTTATAATATGTCCATGTAGTTCCTTGATCATCTGATGTTGAAAAGTAACAATGGAGTGAAGTTAGGTCTGCCCACAATGAAACTCTATCAACCAATTGTTCAGTTGGAAATGCAACTCTAATCCAATCACCAGAATTATATGTTTGATAAGGAGCTACACCATCTGTCAAATGATCATACATCCATGCAAAGGTTGAAGATGTGCTGTCATAACTATCTGTTACTTCAAGTCTTGATTGCAATTCAACATCAATATCTTCAGATTGAATCTTAAGTGGTACACCAGATACAACATCTGATTTAACACCAACACCAAAATCATCATAAGGTTCAACCTGTGCTCGATATGTTGTCTCTGCTGTTAATCCATTTTCAACCCACACATCTGTATTAACACCTACCTCTGCTACTCTGGTTGTAGGTGGATTGTTTTCATCAAGATATACTCTATACTTTGACATATCATTATCAGTAGGAGTTATAGCAGACCAATCAATTTTTAATCCTGTGAATATATCAGTAACAGTAGGAGTTAATCCAGACATGTCCGGTGCAGGATTTTCTACTGTTATAGTCGTAGGAATAGCGGACAGTTGATTATATATATCTCGTGCCCACACTTTAAACTTTACATCACGAATAGCAGTACCATTATCTAATTGATTTAATGCATATAAGTATTTGAATTTGTTTTCAATTGGGAATTCATATCTTAAATGAACATCCCCACTTGTTAAGACTTCAACTTGATAGTCTTTTATTTTTGTCAATTCAGAATCAAATGGAGCTGCATGTGTTGGTTCTGTACTATCATAAATAATTGGGCTTGTTGTATCTGTAACAAGATCCATATCATCCCAACCAATCTCACAATCAGGTCCATTAAATACTGCACCTATATCAACACCTTCTTCAATTGATGTAAGTCCTGTTATATCTGGTGGTGCACTTGGGACAGGATCAACTGCATACTCTGATATTGTTAACCACAATGATTCTCTTGCCAGACCAATTGCTCTTACTCTAAAGGTATATGACCCTACCTCAATTGGTTTAATATCATATTGTGTGTCTGTGGTTTTAATTACTTCATTATCAGAAAATGATCCATCTGATATTTTATATTGAACTTCATAGTTTTGAAATCTTGGATCTCTTGTGTGAGTCCATGAAAACAATACACCTGTTTTTCTATCAGCTCTGTCAGATGTACCACCTGTATCTTCATATGTATATATTTCAAGTTGTATATTTGTAGGTGCAGTAAGTTCAGTGTTTGCATCAGGTACTTTTGTTATTGGTGCTGGAGCGAATATCTTACCATCTTCAACTTCAGCATATTTATTAGAATCATAAATGACAGCGGTGATTTCATAAACATTAGGTTCAACTTCCGTATTGGTTATAACCCTATATTGTTTTGGTGTTAAATCAGATGAAGATAAAACCCAAACAGAATCTACTTGTGGTGCATCTCCTGGCCATCCAGTTGCAATGTCCAATACTGTATGTTCAGAATCATCTGGAGCTGTGGTTACAACATTTTCAATCAAGGTTCCTTCTGGATCAACATTAGTAATTGAATATGTTTCTCCAATAGTTAATGTTACAGGTCTATCAAGAGTCACGGTGTTTGCAGTTGAAGATATGATTCGTCCGCCTGCCTGAGCATTAGCTTCATGATTATCCATAACTGTAACAACTTCACCAGGTAATAAGTCTGCCTGATCCCATGATGCTCTATATGTTATTGTTTCAGTTTCATATAAGGAAGTATATAAAAACCATCTTCCATATCTATATGCTTGTCCTCTACTTGTGCATCCAACAGCAGTAATATCAGTTGGTTTGTATCCGTATCTTTCAAGTCCTTCTTTATCATCAACCGATTCTACTGTTAATTTATAAAATTCATCTGGATCATTCCAAGACACATTGCAAATTGTATATCTATTTTCTAATGCTGAATAAGCATATGTGAACATTCCAGATACAACATTTGCAGCTGTAACTATTTTAACTGAATCTTTTGGAGAGTCTTGTGATACACTTGCAAGTCCTCCTCCCCAATACGGCATTGCTCTAAATGAAGATGATACCATGTTTAACAAATGAACTGCATCTGTTCTTGTTTGTAACACTCCATTGAATGTAAATCTTGGTTCAGTTCCGCCAAAGTTATCTGGGACAAGTTCATCACAGTATTGAGCTATAGTATATAATGCCCACTTATTAATATACTCTGCTTCAAGTCCAAGACCATATCTATCATTATTTACAATATCATACCACACCCACGCAGGGTTATTTGAATATGATCTTTGAAATGTTCCATCCCAAATACCAGCATACTCTCTTGTTATAGGATCATAATTTGATGGAATTAATACTCTGGTTCCATTTATTAAATATGATCTTGAAGGAACTCTAGATCCAAACTGTTGTGAATCAAGGGTAACACCTATTAAAGAAGTATCAGGATATATCATAACTCTATTAATTACTTGTGTATAACCTGCCCAATACAAATCATTCTGTTTACTATTTGATTCTGAGTCAGGTGTAATTCTTGTAACTCTAACTTCCCAAGGACCAGATCCATATGTACGTTCAAGATCTCTAATTCTATAGTCAGTTTGATATGCAGCAATACACTTACCATATTTTTTAAGTTCTTGTACGTCTACATATACTCCACCATCTGGTTTTATTTCAATTTTCCATCTAACATTTGTTTTCTTAATATCTCCATTCTTCTTTTTAACTTTAAATAAAGAAGGAATGGTAAATTTCAATACTAGATCATCAACATCTAGATTTGTTATGTTTCGTATTATCGGTCCACCATCTACTGTAACATGAATATCAACAGCTACTTCTGATTCTGATGTAGGATAGTCTCGTAATGAAACTCCATCCGGAGCACCAGGTTTAAATTCAGTAGTTACTCCATTGAAATTATAGTCTCCGCCAGAGTTACGAATTGGTATATTATTATAATAGATACTTTCTTCGCCATTAACAAGACCTTCTATTTCACCTTCACAAATTAGGTCAACGAATCTAGCGATAGCTCTTGATTGAAGTGTATTCTTGTCTTCAACAGGAGTTCTGGGTTTATCATCTGCTTTAGAACCCCTAATATCTATTGTTTTATTCATATCATCTCCATTATTAGAATATAATTACCGGTGGAACAACTGGGTCTACAGGATCCGGTTCAACTGGAGCTGGAGGCGGAGTTTCAATTTGCTCAACATCCAATGCAGTTGAAACAACTGTAGAACCCATTAATATTTGACCATATATTATTGGTATAGACCCACCTTGTTCAGTTGTATTGACAGGTCCATCAAATATAAAGCTTTGGCGTTCATCTGGTTTTTCTCTTTCATTATAATCTCCTGCACCTGGTGTGGGAGTTAACATCATAGCAACACCTGAAATCATCATACCAACACCCATCTTCATCATAGGAGCACCAACTGCACCAAGACCATAACTAGTTAAAGTCATACCAACAACCACAAGTACAGCGCCAAGAACAACAGTTCCTATTCCTGATTTTGCACCTTCAATAGAAGGCATAATCCAAATGTCACCTTTCTTATGATTCATAAAAACTGTTGAGTTGTCAAGAGCACTTTCTTCTGTAAATGTTCCGACTGTTACATTGTAGTGTGAATCCTTTTTAATTGAACGTATGAATCCTGGTTTGTTTGCATTGATACCACGGAGAGCATCACCAACTGATTTCACATAAAGTCTGAATTGACTTCCAAACTTTTCTCCTAATTCTCCACCAACATAAACAGTTCTAAGCATATTTGTACCTCAAATAACCAGTTACATATTTTTTCCATCTGTGTAATGGTTCTCTTCTACTAAGTCTATTGTAAAGATGATGAAGCATTAATCCATCACCTATATATATTCCTGAATGATTGGCAACTTTCCCCAATACCTTTGCAAATATAACATCACCAATTCTTAACTCTGATTCATCTATGAAATTAAATCCTGCTTCCTCACATAAGTCTTCAAGCATTGATGGTTCTGTTTCCCACCATAGGTTTTCTCTTGGAAAATCCATAACATCAAATCCTTTGATTCTCCAATAATCTCTTACAATTGCATAGCAATCATAAATCCCATGAATAAATGGTCTTCCTATTAGATCTTGTACAGGCAGTTTATCTCCCCAAAATATTGAATGTTCAACTGCTCCACACTTTAATAAAATAACACCCCAAGGAACTCCTGATCTAACTTGACCTTCCATGTCTGCTTTGCTAACATGTGGATAATCAGCATGACTATGAACTACTGCTTTTATTTCATCCTTGTATTTTAAATAATCATTTTCATTGATTCTAAAATTAGTAACTTTTTTAACAGCTATATTATCAAGTGGTTGAAATCTATCTTCCAAAATGAATCCACACATCTCTTCTGGATATTTAGCTTTAGCGTGTAGTTCTGCTTGCATTACAATATGTCTATCAAAGTATTCTTTCATATAATTTTTCCCTTATATTCTGAATCTTGCAACTGATGGAAATGCCCAGGTTGGTAATGGATCTGGTTTAGAAGATACCCATTCACCATCTGTTTTTAAATACCAAGCATTAGGTGATGGAGATGTATTCAACCAATAATCCCCATCAATACCACCAGGGTCAGTTGATTGAATATAAGTTGTACCAGATGCAGCTAATGCCTTTACTCCATTATATCTCATTTCACAATCAGTTAATTCTTTACCACACGAATCTAATGTATTATCAGTTGTATATCTTCCGAGTCTTGTGTATTTATATGAACTAGCATATGGACAAGATATTCTTGTGTAATCAAAAGAAGATGTTTCAGTATTCCATTTCCTATATGTTTGTCTACAAAAATCTCTCAGAATTTGTCTCTTTGGAATTTTAATTCCTTCATAGTCCATATATGGTGTCAGTTCAAATTCAACTAACATTTTTGTTTTTTGTGGCAATGATCTTATTTTAAAAATGTCAGGAGCAAATTCTGCATTTGGATTTGCTTCTGGTTTACCATCAAGATACTTTTCTAATGTTCTTCTCCTTGTAAGTTTGGCCCCAACCAAATCATCAAATGTATTTATATATGCTGCGAATGTTAATAGAACATTTGATACTACCATTTTAGGTCTTGGGAATGTTTCTGTACCTGTTGTTTGCCACCCACTTGTCTGCATATGAATTGGAGTATATTCTCTCGCATTAAAATATATAGGAGTATAATCGCTATCAATTGAGTGTGTAAAATATAATATAGTTGAACTGCCTATATCTGCTAAGTCGAGTTCATACAATGTAACTATATTACCTACAGCTAAATTTTGAACATCTGAAGCTATATTAGTTTGAAAACTCATTAAATTCTCCTATTAAGATTGATCGAATACTTCAACAAATGATGCAGATACACTTGTTAATCCTGCACCTCTATATGACTCTGACCATGATGGACATATGAATTTTTTAGCAACAGTTTGTCTAAATGGAATCCATGTAAAATTTTGATATCCATCCAACCCCTCAAAAAATGCAATAATAAGATCAGCATTAGTTGAATCCAGAGCTTCAAATGTAACAGACCACTCTTCTTTGATTGTTTGAATCCCATCACCTGCTCTTTGATCATATCCATCGCCAAGTTCAGCTCTTAAAAATCGAGCTGTTACATTTTTAGATGAACTTCTTATAGGTTCAAGTGGTAAACTGGCCATTATCTTGCTCCCATTGCAGCATTTCTAGTTGGATTTAATATCCCACCAGGTCTTGTTGCAGTTGCTATTTGTTTGTTTATTTTTTCATCAATTGCTCTTGCAATATCATTTGCTTGTTTATTATCTGCTGATTTATCTCCTGAACTCTCAACACTTATATTATTAACAACATTGAGTGATCCGCCACCACCGCCTATTTGACTGTTTGGTATTACACTTCCCGATGTCTTTGGCATAAATATCTCAGGTCCTTTTTCACCAATCAATCTTGGTTGATTGGCTCCGATGCTTCCACCACCTGCCATACCAAATGCAGTAGTGCCTTGAGCACCCACATGAGTAGGGGCAGTTCCAACTCCACCACCTCCACTGAAAGCTCCCATAATTGACCCGCCAAGCATTCCAACAAAACTTGAAATTGCCTGACTTGCTAACATCTTACCAATACTTTGTAATATATCAGCTGCCATACTTTGAAAACTATCTCTTACACTAAACGTACCAGCTATAATACTATCATACATAGTATTGAATCCACGTTCAGTTGCGCTCAATGCAGTTGTTAATGATTGACCTGCCATATCTTGAAATGCAACTTTTAGTGTTGGGTTTGCTTCATCAACACCGTCAGAAAATCCTGACATCTTACCTTTCATTTCTTCAATCTTTTCACTCAATGGCAATACAGTTGAACCTTCACCTGTAAATTTTATATTGACTTCCATTCCCAGGCTCTCCATTTCTTCTTTTAGGAGTTTAACATCTTTCGTTACACTTTTAATATCGTCATTCATGGAACCTCGTTCCATTCCTCCCATGATTGTGGTAGCTTTATCTGTCGCCATAAAGTTAGCTAATATTTGCCTTAATTCACCTTCCTTTTTTAATAACCTATTAAGCTTCATTTGTGCCTTAACCTGCTCTCCTGCAGTAAATAAAGCATCTTCACTCACTTTTTTCATTAAACTTATCTGAGCTTGTTCAACTTTTACAGTTGGCGCTTTAGGTATTGCTTTTTTAACTTCCTCAACAGTATTAGAAGCATTATTTTCACCGGTGGAATAATCCTGTAGATTAACTTTCAGACCTTTCTTTGCAAGTTTTGCAAGTTTCTCAAGGTTCTTTATATATAGTTCAACAGATCTTTCATTCTTTGGGTCTACTATATCAGGAACATTAACTCCAAGCATTCCCATTTCAGTCCTTAACTCACCAAACTTCTTTGCCATTGCGTCTATATCGCTCTGGCCACTAAACCATCCATTCACACTATCTCTTACATCTTCACTATCATCTAACCAATCTTCTGTAATATCAGCTGCTTTCTTTAATGCTTTATAATTCAATGTACCCATATCATTAGCAAGTTTTCTTATTTCAGGAGAAATATTCTTAGTTTCTTGACCAAATTGAGTCATTGCTCTTGTTGAATTGTCTATACCATCTCCCATACCAGGAAGAATACCAACTACAGCACCAATAGCATCGCCTATGAATCCTAAATGTTTAACCCATCCAGTCAACCATTGAATACCTCCCGCAAGTATATCCAACAATGATTGAAGAAGTTTTAATAAAGGACTAAGGACAGCACTTATTATTTTAATTGCAGCTCCTATACCTTGAAATGCGATGGCAACAACTTTTAATATTGGACTTAATGCCACAATAATATCTTTGAATAATCCCCACAATGTAGATGCAGTTTCAATAAATTGATTCAATCCACTATTTTCAGCTTCCATACTAGCTTCTAACCAGTCAGCAATTGCAACAGCAGCTTTAGCTAACTCTGGTGCAACCTTTGAACCTATAGCAACACCAACCTTCTCCATTGAATTTTTAAGCGTTGCAACAGATGTCTTATATGTTTTTGATTGTTTATCAAACGCGGTCTGTGTTTCACCTGCCGAATTTGCCATACCATCAAGTATATCTTTGAAATCTTGACCACCTTGCTTGCTTGTTAATGCAAGAACTGCATTAAGAGCTTCAACACTACCGAACAACTTACTCATTTGTTCAACATTACCACCAGTCTTCTCACCAATGTCTTGTAAAAATCCTGAAAGTCCTTTTGACTTTAATCCTGCAGCATTGAATTGAATTCCCAATTCTTCTGCCATCTTTGCAGCATTTCCCTGTGGTTTAATGATGTTTGAAAATGCAGCTTTAAGTGATGTTACCGCTTCAGTTGTTTTTAAACCTTGTTTTGTTAGTGCTGCAACACTTCCAAGCATTTCATCGACTGAAACTCCTGCACTCTTAGCAATAGGAGCAACCTTACCAATTGCAGATGATAACTCTGGGAATGTGGTCTTACCTGCCTTTACAGCAGTGAACATTTTATCAAATACTTCTGTTACCTTACCTGCTTCCATGCCAAACGCATTTAGAATAGTTGTACCACCTTCAACAGCAGTTAATGCATCAGTCAGACCAGCTTTACCTGCCTTTGCTGATTCGCCAACAAATGCAACAGCTTTACCTGGATCAACACCAGCTGAAATTGCTTGATAGAGAGCTTTAGTATTATCAGTAGCTGAACCTAATACTGGAGATAATCCAAGTATTTGTTTCTCAAGTTTCTTCATATCAACTGTATTTGTATCGACCAGAGTTGATACATTTGCCATTTGCTCTTCAAAGTCAGAATATACACCAACTACCTTTTTCATTCCACTAATTACACCAGCTGCACCTATGGCGGCACCAGCTGCCATCATAGCAGGACCAGCTTTTGCCCACGCACTCGTTACAGCTGATCCAGCACCAACAGCAGTAGTTTTAAATTGCTTAACTCCTGCTAATGCCTTTTTATTATCTACAATGATGTTATATTTAATTACTTCATTTGTTGCCATAGGTTTATACTCGCATTATTTGGATTTTACTACTCTGTGTGGTTCCATATCCCTATTCCTTTCTATTGCAGCTATCTGTGTATAAAACAATATCTTATCAAAGAGATCTCTTCTATTTTCATACCCCTCTAAGGTAAATATATTAGCAATTGATGTTATATCTGGTATGCTTCCAGCCTTACACATAAAGTTAATATATGTATCAACCAATTCTACAACTTCAATATTGCCAGGATCACACAATGGGTATCCATTTGGAGGACAGTTTTCACAATCAGGCATCTTATTGGACATTTCAAGCTTCCATTCAATACATTCACTACAACTTATTTCTCGCTCTTTGGAGTTTCTCCATCGGGCGATTTCGGCAAGTTTTTTAATTCTTGCTCCTGTTTAACTTCCTCGACTGAAATGCCTTGACTAAGAGCTGTTGATTTTTCCATTACCCATGTAGAAAATCCTTCAATCTGTTCAACCGCTTGTAATTTATTTTGAATTGAACATTTAACTGGTTTATCATTCTCATCAATGACCCCTTTCCAATCAACAATCAATGCGACGCACATATCACAAAAATCTTTAGGTGTTAAATCATATTCGCCTTGATCATTTGGAAATCGTGGGAAGGTATACATTGATGCGGGACGGATCCGAACTTCAATTTCTTTATCCTGTGGGAATTTAAACCATTGTGGATTATTTGCTTTTGTGTTTAGTTTGAACATTTTCAGTCTCCTTTTCCAGAAATTTTCTTATTAGTTTAGCAGTAGGAAGACCACATGTAACGCAATCTGGAATTTTTCCGCTCCCCTCTGCCTTTCTTTCAACGCACTCTTTACATGATACCCTCGTTTCACGAAAGTACCATGTTGACCATATGAGTAATTCATATAGATCAGTTTTGAGTGCGCCTTTTAATATATCATTAAGAGTCATTTTTCCCTGCCTCCTTATTTAATTACTCTTTAGGGAGATGAGCGTGCTATCGGTCCATTCCCTGTAATTGTAGCGTCAAATGCTACTACTGAGTTATTATCTGACGTAATTGTTAAAGAATCAACAATTGCTGATGCATCACTATCTTCTACAATGTCAATGTAGTAATAATTTGTTGCATCCATATAAAACCTCAGAGTAGTTAGTTCTGTTCCATTTTCAGCAGCTTCCAGAAATTGTAATGCATACACATCATCTAAATCCATCATTCCTGAAATTGAAGCAGTCCAACTTTGCATTCCTCTCGCAAACTTGGCCCATTCATCACCAAAACTTGTTATATCAATTGTTTCGTTTCCGATTGTAACTGACAGGGTACGCATTTTAGCGATTACGTTAGTACCAAGCTTGATTCGTGAATTTCTTCCTAGAATCTCACCCATAATATTGTCTCCTTAACTCTCTAATCCTGTCTGAGAGTATTTTATTGAAAAATTATAAACAAATGTTGCCACTTGTTCTGATGCTCCACCATAATCAATAGTTAATTTACCGATTGTGGTATTCTGATAAATTGAATTATCAGTTGAATATAAAAATGCTTCTATATCTTCGATTAGCTTATAAAAGTTAGTGTAACTGTCCATGTCATTGGCATCCATATGACCATAGATAAGCATATTCATTTCTCTGAATATAGCATCATCCATTAGGTCATCCTCAGGATTATCATCTAATACCCAAATACCAATAGCAGGTAATGATGTAAATTCCTCAGGATCATATACCCCAACTCTTGCCTTATATATCTTTGTTTGATATGCAGGGGGCTTGAGATGAGTTCGAAGATCAGATATTAACTGTTCAATTATTGATAATCTTGTGGTCATAATCTGATCTCCTTATTGATTGAATTAACAATGTCTTCAGCAATTTTCTTCTTACTTCTTATAATTGCAGGTCTTAAAAATGGTCTTGGTGGAATAGCAACAGATTTAACTGCTGCCCAACCAAAATCACCTTTAAATCTCAAATACATTGAACTCTTTGGCGTAATTACTCCACCATATTCATGTATTGCAGCATAAATTGCAGAAGAACTAATTGCACCGACTATTTTACCGCCTTCTAATCTAACAGATGATTTAATTGAGCGTCTCAGGTATCCTGTTCGTACCTTTAATTGATTTGCTCCTCCAAACATCTTAGCGGTATCCTCAACTGATTCCATAGCATCATCCGTGCCTTCATAAGTACCTTTTTTAAACTTTAATGGCATTGCATTGAGTCTTTTTTTAGACAGCATGCTCATAACAAATTTCATTATGTTGCCCTCAATCGTTTATACTTATCAAGAACCTGTTTGGTGCTTGGCATAAGTCCAGATGGAACATAATGAGTCGAACCATCTGAAATAGTCTTAATTAATACATCGACTTCTTTCCTACGTTTGTAATTTCTCCATACTTCCTCTATCATGACCTCTACTAGGTCAAGTGGGATTACAGAATATCCCGAATTATAAGTAACCCTAACATTCTGTAACCCCATATTAAATAGATTTTTGTATGCTACGTATCTACTTTCAACTATACGATAATCAGAAGAATCAATAATTGAATCTGAATCCCATGTCCAATCACTATCATCCGCAATCTCTGCGATTGAATTTAGTGGGTTGTTTTTAACAAACAGATTACGTGTGCCGTTTCCATCATAATATTCAACATAATCGGCAATGTAAAATGAATCAACCCCACAGTATTTCTCAAACATCTCTGTTTTTCTGTCAATTAGATTTTGAATCAATGGATCATCCGGAGATGAATCAACACTTACAAAATCAAGTATATCTTGGACAGTAGTGATTGCTGTTGCATCAGACATTATTATTTCTCCTTAGTAACTTTATATTGTCTTTCAACGTAGGTTTTATTTCCACAAGTACATGAAGTCTTTCCACAACCTGTACAAACTCTAACCTTATTTTTGTCACTAATCATTTTTTACCTTCTTACGCAGTATTCATTGTAACAAACACATCATTAAAGATTGGTGCGCCTGCTAAACGAGCATACATTCTGAACAGTACTTCAAATTGTTTGAACTCTGTTCCTGCATATGGATTTAACTCTACTGAATTGGCAAGCAATCTTACGCCAAGGGCATAATTCTGCAGACTACCAAATGTAACGAAGTCTGTAGAAGTTGTATCTGAACCATCAATTGCTTCTACTTCTTCAAATGAATAACCACCGATTGTTGCAGTTTGTGCTCCACCCAGTAAACTCATAAGTGGTGTACCCGCTGTACCTGTAGTTAATGATTGAATATAAGGTAGAAGTTCTTTAGGTAGATAGAACTTTGCGCCAATACGTCTAACTGATGCCATTTTAAATGCAGCATCATAGAAGTTACGAGCAACCATGTCGTGATATGAAGTTGCAGCATTACCTGAACCAAATGTAACAGTATTTGTTGCAGCACCTAACACGCCTGTAAATTGAGCACCATTGAATACTTGTGAATCAATTTCTTGACCTAAAGCTTCTACGGCATCTCTTGTAATAAAGGAAACAACATCGTTTACAGCATCATCAAGCAATTCTCTGGTGATTTTTCCCCAAAGACCTACTCTTTTAGCTGTTAGGTCAACATCTGCGGCACCAGGTTCACTTTGTGAAGATGCAGCGCTCTCGTTGGCCCATGTTACTGACATAGATGTTCCTTGAGCTGGAATATGAAGCACATTAGCGGCCATTGGGTATCTACGGCAGTCTCTAAGCGCAACTGAAATCAGTCTTGCTTTTTCTTCTACGTTCATTACCCATTCCTCAGGTACCCAGTCCCCACCTGCTGAACCAGTTCCTTCGTTCATGACTTTAAATGTGTTATTGGACTTATACATATCAATCATGTCCAACATTTCTTTAACAACTCGTTCTTTTTTCTTAGGATCAGAAGGTAACATATCAGGATCATCAGATCCTTGTTTATGAAACTTAAATCCTTTGTAATCAGAAGGTGCGCCTACTTCAATAGTTGCTTTCACAACTGGCGTAGCTTCTAGTTTTGCAATCTTAGCTTCAAGATCAGTGATCTTTGCTTCTTTCGCTTCATTTTCTTCTTTATTGATTTTATCTAGCTCTGCTTTGAGAGCTAACAGTTTTTCCTTATCCATTAGTTTAATACTCCGTCGATAAATGTATTTAGATCATCAGCATCCGATGTCTTTTCTGGTTCATCAGTAGGCGGATCGCCAGATGAATCAAAGATATCTCCTAATGCCTGATCTACTATATGTAAAACGTCTTCTGGTTCAGGATCTTCTTTAATAGTCACCTCAACCTTAGGCGGTGTTACCATACGTTTCTCAAGTTCCTCTACTCTGTTTTGAAGCAGAATTACTTTCTTTTCAATCGGTTCAGTTTCTTCAATTTCCTCATATGTATCTTCCATGAAGATTTCAAAGTCTTTAACGTCAAGTTCATCAGCATGACCAGTCTTAATTAGCTGTTTGAACTCGTTTGCAAGTGCAGCAGGGTTTGCAGGGACAGCAACAGCTGAAATTTCTAACAATTCAGACGTTGGGAAGTCAAATCCACCCCTTTTTTCATTATATGATGCTTTCTCCCAATCAGGTGCAAAACCGATTGAAAATGCTCTTAATGCCTTAGCTTTGAACATATTATACACCATATCAGCTCTTGGATTGATATCTATATCAAGAAACTCGAGTTTGAACATCAAATTCTTGCCATCAATCCATACTTTCTTTGTGGATCCCATTATATTCTCTGGTGTTTCAGAACCGCGATGGGACCAAAGGAAAACAGGGTTCTTCTTATAATTCTTAAGCGCCATCCCTGAGACATCAACAATATCATTGTCTCTGTCATTTATTTGTTTGGATCCAACGACCATCATTGTGCGTTTCTCGTCGTCAGTCTCCTTGACTATTAAATCAAAAGTTTTAAACATTGCTATGTCTCCTATGTATCATTTTGTTCCGGAAATTAACCCATCTCGTTCGCTGAAATAGCGTCAGTCCTTGACTTTCCTGTCTCTTCAAGAGTTTTGTCGAATTTATTGTACAATTCCCTTATCTTATCGGCAAATTCTTTTGAATCGCCTGAAATTATAACATCAACATACTTTTTATTGAAAACATTAACAGAAGTCAATTTATCCGGTGTTTTGTTCATTTTAGTGTAAATTGGTTCGAATTTAGCTATTAATCGGTCATTTTCTTGTTTCCAGAAGGCAGAATCAATTAAATTCGGATCTTTACTGATCTTTTTCAATAGTTTCTCTCGCTGTCTATAGAAATAGTTGTGTAATAGCTTTGAAAATGCTTGTATCTGAAAGTTTTTGGTGTGATATTCAAGTGCAAGCTTCTCATTAGCATCAAATATGTTAGGTGTAACATTAACCAATTGTTTGGATTCCCCAGATGCTGCCTGTTGAGCTTCAATAAAGTTGGTACCAACAGGTAACATTGTCATTGGTTGATAACCAAGGTCCAGTTTTTCTTGTGGACCAAATGGTAATTCAAATGCTTCAATTAGAGCATTCATAGGAACACCATGGTTTGCATAGATGTTAACTAGGTCTGCTGTCTCTTTTGCATCATGTTTCAGTTCATCAATCTCTGAAAAGTTGAATTTACATGCTATACCAGGTACAAATGTAGGTAAAAAGAAATTGTTAAGCATGCTTTCATATCTACGTGCATATGTTTTGATAGTTTCATTCCAAAAGATCTTTTTAGCTGTTCTTACGTTTCCATATGTAGCTTGCTCATAAAATCCTGCCATTGGAGGTGGAACCTTATAAACTGATAGGATACGCTCCATACTAAACTCTCTTTGCTTCACATAGTCCATTTCTTCTTGTGTAAGACCGGTTTTCTTAACTTCCATACCTGCATTTAACAATGCAACCTTATATTGTTTAGACGAACCACGTCTTAATGAGTTCCATTCCTTAATGAACTCCTCTCTTTGCTCCTTTGAACTTTCATCATCTTCAGGAATAGTGAATACTAGTGAAGGGTTAGCAGAGTTTTGAAAGAATGCCTTAGCGAATCGACCTGCAAGAAAGTCTGAATCCACATCTGTTCTAACGCTATCAATAGGTGCAAGTCCACGAATAGGAAGCCAAGGATTCGGAAATTTTACATTATATACTTCATCTAGTCGCAATGGTATACGTTTATAGCTATTATCATATATCCATCCTACCAATATCCCATCTTCAACCACATGTTGCATCCTTGTTGGATTAAGAATCGTCAATTGTCCTGGAAGGGTTGATGTACCCGCTCTTTGTCCAACACTTTCACCTGCCCAGATGAATACTTCACCATACAGTGCTAAAAAGAGTGTTAATTCCTCAAAGAATGTAAAATAGGTATGATGTTCATTAGGGCGTTGAAATAATCGTACCACTGGTGCATCAAGACCTAATTGTTGTTTTGTTGAGATGTTGTAAAATTGAAGTGGTGCTTGTGGAAGGTTTTGTGATATAGCAGAGCAGGCGACATATACTATAGTTGATTGTGAATATGGACTTGTAACTCCACCATCCACACTATAGTCAGAAAGGATTCCACCTTTCTTCCAATCGTTTGCTGACATTGTTTTTTTACTGAAAATAGATCTCATTCTATTTAAGATGTTCATAATTTTATCCTGTGACGAGTCCAACCATCTTTCTGCTCTTTAAGCTAAATGTGATAGCTAAAGCATCAGCGGCATCTGGACTACGTTTTAGTCTGGATTTATATTTATCTTTTGGTTCGACCTTGAACCGACCGTCAGAAGAAGGAATAGCTCTACAAGTAGTTAATTCTTCTACCAGGTCATTATCATCTGGTAATTGTGGATGTTGATCTCTAAACCATTCATACATCTCTTTCCACCATTCAGATTTAGCATTGTAGTTGTATTTCTTCATGTATGCCCTGTTTGATGCAACTGCAGGAACAACAGGTAGTCCTTGTTCCCTAAGTCGATCGCCAGGGCCCTTACCGACACCAATCGTGTCAACATATATATTTTCTGGTTTGAGTTCGTCAGGAGTATTGTTGTATTCTTCAACAACCTTACCAACTACCTTCATTGTATCCTTAAACTTATATTTCTTAATGTCATTAGATACAACTGGACCTTGTCTCTTGATTAGGACTGACTTATCATTCCCTGCACCCACATCAAGACCCCATCGGATTTCACCAACAGGTTCTTCGTCTTTCCTTGCAGTTGCATCTAGAACTAAGTTCATTGGAATGATAGCTTCATCCTCTCTATCAGGAAACTCTCCTAAGACCTCTACCTTGTATTGATTTGAATCTTCTCCATACATATCTTTCCATATCTGTATAGAGTCATCTGTTACCCATGCTGATTTGATCGCTGACATATGCATTTGACCAAATGTCTTTTTATTAGAAGGTTTGTGTGAATCAAAGAAAAACCCAGACAGTCTCCGGGGATTTGATAGCATTAGGATATAATTATTCATTTCAGTCAATGATCCCAATATAACCTTGAACATTTCATCCGATACTCCAGATGCCTCATCAATCACATATAACATATTCTTTGCATGAGTCCCTGCCAATGCGTCTGGATTCTCTAATCTGGCAGTCCTTGATTGTGCAAACCATGTATGTGGATAGTCGACATGTTTGATTTGTGATGTTTGAAGTTCAAACTGGTCCTTATATATAGGATTCATATTATCATACATCTTTCCAAGGGTTGGCCATATAGCTCCGCTGATTGTTCCTCCCGATGGAGCAGTGATATATACTTGAGACCTATCCCGAGTACATAAGAAATGCCAAATGATTATTCCAGCTGTCCATGTCTTACCTGTACCACGCCCAGATCTTGTAGTTGTCTTCTTATCCTTATACAACGATAAAATAACATCCGTCTGTTGTGTATCAGGTTCAATCTCCAATACTTGAGTTGAAAACGCTATAGGGTCCTCATG
>RCNG010000220.1_pt1 | contig 24528 bp, 24 predicted proteins | sample 2041371 | NCBI WGS metagenome assembly RCNG01 (sample SAMN09708227, study PRJNA481090) | Marine sediment metagenome, whole genome shotgun sequencing project. | biome: marine sediment; feature: ocean; material: sediment; isolation source: Sewage treatment plant 1 marine sediment (STP1) ... | reverse complement strand
CTCGCAAAACATCCTGATACTGATAAAAAAGATGAGATAGAAAATGAACTGTCAAGAATAGGAAAAAAGATTAGCCAACTCATAAAATAATTTTAGTTGTAAAGTTTTACGTATTCGAAAGTATTACCGACAGAATTCAGGTAACGTTCAAAATCTGTATAAGAAATAACAATGGATGCTGTATTTATGTTTGGGTGAAAACTGATGGTTTCTGATTTTTTCAGGTTTTCATCAAGGAAAACATGAACATGGTTTTCTTTGTCGTTGATCAATCCAAAAGGAGAAACAGAGCCCGGTGTCAAGCCAAGATATTTTAACAATCTCTTTGGAGAAGCAAAGGCGAATATTAACCGCTTTTTACCTCATGCGCCAGTTTTTTGGCGTGTTAAATTTCGACAAGTCAGTTTATTATTCTGATTTTCATTGTAGATTTCAATGTACGATCAAGCAGATTGCCAAATCAGGCAACGGTTTTAAATCTGGTTTCCAGCTTCGAGTGATCGACTGATATAAAGACGTTGCAGAGGGTCCTGCCGATAGAACAGGCGTAATTGCTGGTAAATGCCAGCGTGGTATTGATGTAGCTGTTCAGGTGCTGCAAAAAAATCTTCACTAACAACGGCAAAAAATTCAGCTGGATTTTCTGCCGCATAAGGATCAATTTCGGTACGCTGATGGTGTTCAATATTCTTTCGTAACTGATTGAAAGTATTAGTGAAAGAGTCAATCCAGGTGTCTAAAATCATGTCCGGGTGCAACGGTGGTGTACCATCAGCCGCACTATCGAGCATATCCAGCTTATGTGCAAATTCATGCAGAATGACATTAGACCCTGTTCCTTTTGAATGTTCATTCGGTTGTGCATCTTTCCAGGAGAGGATTAATGGTCCCCTGCTCCAGGCTTCACCACCAAGCACAGAACGTACTTTGTGGACCACTCCAATTTCATCGCGTACATCACGGCTAACGACAAACGCATCCGGATAGACAATAACTTCAATCCAGCCGTTGTAATAATCGAGATCCAGATTAAGAATCAGTACACACGCCTGAGCTGCAATCACGGCAGCAATGTAATCATCAACGTCCAGTCCACCGGCACCAGTAATTGTTTTACGAATCAGAAATAGACTGGCCAGTTCCCGTAACTGATGAAGCTCATGCTGATTCAGATAAAATTCTGTCAGTGAATCATCAACCACCCTTTGCCACAGCGTTGCCGGGATACGAGCAAGACGTAACTGTCTTTGCTCTCGCCATCGAAAAAAGCGATTTAGCATTTTTTGTAAATACTCATGATTGTTACTTTATTATGATTTCGTTTGATGTAGTTTAACCGCGCAATAACAAAAAGCTAAAATAACAATCTCATAGCATCATGTTATTAATTCTCATCAAATTCCACAAAACAATAAAACAAGAGTAAACACACCAACAAAATTCCCCTTGACACAATCAGACAGTTGCATTACTTTGACACCAGTCATTTAGACAACTGTCTATACATAATATAAGCAAGGAGAATACAATGAGTGCAGATATCCTGTTCAGACCAGTAACTCTCGGCAAACTAACCCTGAAAAATCGCATGGTCATGGCCCCAATGACAAGAAACCGTGCTGCTGAAGGAAACATTCCACAGGCCATGAATGCAGAATACTACCGTCAGCGCGCCAGTGCAGGCCTCATCATCACCGAAGCAACACAAGTCTCTCCAGAAGGCGTGGGCTACCCCGGCACGCCGGGTATACACAGTGAAGCACAGGTAATAGCCTGGCAAAAAGTGACGGATGCAGTTCATGAGGAAGGTGGCCATATCTATCTACAGCTATGGTACTGCGGTCGTATCTCGCACCCTGATTTGTTACCCAATAAACAAATACCTGTCGCTCCTTCAGCAATAAAACCAGAGGGTGAAGCCATTACCCTTGAAGGCATGAAAGCCTTTGTCGAACCGCGCGCATTACAGACAAACGAAATTCTGGACATCGTAGCGCAATATAAAAATGCCGCACAAATAGCTAAACAGGCTGGTTTTGACGGTGTAGAAATACACGCGGCAAACGGTTACTTAATTGATCAGTTCCTGCGTGATGGCACGAACCTACGAACTGATGAATACGGTGGTAATGAAGAAAACCGCATGCGTTTTTTAAACCAGGTAATCGACGCTGCCCTGGAAGTTTGGGACAGTAATAACGTTGGCATACGCCTGTCCCCGGAAAACAGCTTTAACTCCATGTCCGACTCAAACCCGCAAGCACATTTTAACACCTTCATCACACAACTTAATAGACGCAATCTTGCCTATTTACACATACTCGAAGGAGACATGATGGGTGCAGGGCGAAACCTTGATTATCGCGCTCTACGTAATACCTATAAAGGCATTTACATGGCCAATAATGGTTATGATAAAGACCGTGCGCAAACAGCAATAACAAATGGTGATTGTGACCTGGTCGCTTTTGGCGTTCCATTTCTGGCAAACCCGGACCTTGTATATCGCTATAAAAACAACCTGCAACTAAACGTAGCCAGCCAGAATACTTTTTATGGGGGTGATGAAACAGGTTATACCGACTACCCATATGCAGAGCAGGAAATTATGGAAACAGTATAGTCAAGATAACTGTTTTCTTAATACAAAAAGGATGACCGGACTAAGATCCTGTTTTTGTTTTTGCCCTGGCTGATAAATTTAGCTATTGAATTTTTCTGTAGAAGACGCCATGATAATGATATGTCTTCAAAACACATATTAGCCTGTTTTTTTTATGCACAGCTGTGTTTATTATCAAGCGGGCTGGTTATTGCTGACGAATACACACTACAACGTCAACAAATGCTTAGCAGCATAGAAGATGATGTAAAAATAACGGCAAAACACATCAACAAAACATCATTTGATAAGCTTGTTTTGCAGGCCATGAATACAGTTCCCCGGCATGAGTTTGTGCCAGCAAACATGCGCTCCGTGGCCTATGAAAACCGGCCCTTGCCCATCGGTTTTGGTCAAACCATCTCACAACCGTATATCGTCGCCCTGATGACGGATTTATTGCAGCCGCAACCAGATCAACGTGTTCTCGAAATCGGCACCGGCTCAGGTTACCAGGCAGCGGTACTTTCACAACTGGTAGCAGACGTTTATAGTATTGAGATTATTGAAGAGCTGGGTAAATCTTCATCGCAGCTACTATCCCGACTTGGTTATGACAATATCGAAACACGCATTGCTGACGGATATGATGGCTGGCCGCAACACGCCCCTTTTGACAGCATCATGGTGACCGCAGCCATCAGCCATATCCCACCACCTCTGGTTAAACAGCTAAAAAATGGCGGACGCATGGTGATTCCTGTGGGCACACGGTTTCAGACACAGTACCTGACACTGATCGAAAAAGACAAACAGGGTAAAGTTACAACCCAGCAGTTGCTGCCAGTCATATTTGTACCGTTTACCGGCGCTCACTAGCGCTAGGAGCCTGTCGGACTTAGTATGAATCTACTGCGAAAAAGCCATTTTTGTTCATTTTCCCGATTTTTTTCGTTAAATAGCCGTGCTATTGCTCAGCGCATCCATGTGCTTCACCTCTATGAGGCTTACGCGAAAATATTTTCCAGAAATATTTTTCGCCTCACACATCAAAAACTGCCCTAAAAATGGCTTTCTCTCGCGACCATCAACTAAGTCCGACAGGCTCCTGGTGGATTCATTGACTGATAAGCAGGCAGCAACACCACCGTTGGTGTCTATTTTTATCCTTTCTGCCTCAGCCCTGGCGTATGAAGTTCTACTGATAAGACTGTTTTCGATTATTCACTGGCACCATTTTGCATTCATGGTGATCAGTATTGCTTTACTTGGTTATGGTGTGAGCGGCAGTTTACTTACCGTGTTTCGACGTTGGCTGCTGAATAACTATGACTTAGTATTTATCGGCAACATCCTGTTATTTGGACTTTCTTCCATCGCCTGTTTCATTGTTGTGCAGCAACTGCCTTTCAATACACTGGAAATACTGTGGGACAGCGCGCAGTGGCAACGCCTGTTATTGAGCTATTTACTGCTGACACTGCCTTTTTTCTTTGTTGCAAATGCAATTGCACTCACCATCATGTGCTTTCATCAGAAAATCCCACTGGTGTATGGTATTGATCTCATCGGTGCCGGTATCGGCGCGGTGTTAATCATGGCACTTCTGCAGGTATTTTCAGCTGATGACATGTTGCGTCTTTTAGCTATCAGCGGCATATCAGCAGGCTTTTTTGCCCTGTCTAATCTCAGCAACAGAGAAAAACAAATAACCATTTCGGTACTTTTATTATGTTTACTTAGTGTTTTCTTGACACCACAGAATTGGCTTGATCTGCGCCTGTCAGAATACAAGGGACTAACACAAACACTTTTGATAAAAGATGCTTCTTTGCGCCTGTCGCACACATCCCCTGTTTCTCAGACTGATGTTGTGCAAAGTCCGTTCGTTCCCTTTCGCCACGCTCCCGGTTTGAGTTTACAGAGCCCCGCGGCGCCACCCGAGCAGCTCGCTGTTTTCAGAGACGGCGACGAAATGACAACCATCGATCATGCCCTGGATAAAAGTTCAAAGAACATAAGTTCAAGTGACTATTTTGACTACATGAGTTCGGCCCTGCCTTATCACGTTCACGGTTCGCCGCAAAGTGCACTGATTCTTGCCTCAGCCACCGGCGCGCAGATATTGCAGTCGCATTATTATAAAATACCTCGAATTGATGCGGTCGAGCCAGATAAGCAGCTCAGTTTATTGATTACTGATCAATATGCGGATTATTACGGCTGGCAGAAGCTGAAACACAAAGTAACCATTCACAGCATATCAGTACGCGGATTTGCAGCCTCAGAAAAAAAATATGATATTGCCGTTTTGGGTCCGTCTGGCGCATCATCCGGTGGTTCTGCAGGCGTATATGCACTGTCTGCATCTTACGATTATACCGTTGAAGCTTTGCAGTCCTATCTGAAGCTGCTCGCTCCTGACGGCTTATTAAGTATAACCTTATGGACCAGCACACCTGCACGCGAAAACCTTAAGCTATTTGCAACTGCTGTTACTGCAATGAAAAATGCCGGAATCAAAAATCCTGAAAACAACATGGCATGGATTCGAAGCTGGAATACCGCCACGCTGCTAGTCAAGAACAGCGCGTTGACCACTGAAGAAATAAACAAGGTGCGTGACTTCAGTTTATCGCGCAGCTTTGATCTGGCCTGGCTTCCCGGAATCAGCCCGTTCGAAGTCAACAAGTTCCAGTTATTGCAGGAGCCTGTTTTTTATCTCGCGGCCCGATCTTTATTGAGCCAGTCCTTACTGAAAAACGACAAAAGCAAATTTATTGAGGAATATAAATACAACATTCAGCCCGCCACAGACGACAGACCTTATTTCAATAATTTTTTCAAATGGTCAAGCATGAAAGAGTTCCTGACCTTGCCCGGGCAGGCTGGCATATCCATGATAGGTGTGGGTTATCCAACCTTACTGGTAACCCTGGTACAGGCTGCTGTTGCTGCATTTATTCTGGTATTGCTGCCTTTGTTTTTTGTGCGAACAGATATAAAGAAAACCGCAAACAGGCGACGAAATATTATCTTTTACTTTCTGGCAATCGGGCTGGCATTTCTTTTTATTGAAATCGCCTTTATCCAGAAGTTTACCCTGATACTCAGCCAGCCACTGTATGCTGTTGCCGTGGCAATATGCGCCTTCCTTATTTTTTCAGGTCTCGGTAGCCTATATATCCAGCGCCGCATGAAAGCTTCATCAAGCTCCATCATAGCGGTTTTATTGCGCCGCTCAGTTATCATGATCGGGCTGATAATTATTATTTATATTATATTATTACCGTTGATCAGCAACACGATTATGGCTATGCCAGAAACAGCGCGAATCATTTCAGCTTTCGCTCTTGCTGCGCCGCTTGCATTCTTTATGGGCATGCCTTTCTCGCTGGGCATGGCCACACTGCAACAAACCAGTCCAGGCCTCATCCCCTGGGCCTGGGGCATCAACGGCTGCGCCTCGGTACTGAGCGCAATACTGGCTGCGATACTGGCAATAGAGATAGGTTTTAATGGTGTCATGTTATGTGCAGTGGTACTGTATCTCATCGCATGGAGAAGCGCCTACAAACTTTATTCCTGAGGCAAATACGCAGTTTGCGTAGCAACATTTGAGTAATCATCAAATACTTTATATTCATAGCCGCAAATTCGAATCGCATCGCCATGTTTAATTTGTTTTTCTTTCACAGAAAGATTATTCACATAGGTACCATTGGTACTGCTCAGATCCCTGATAGTGATATCTAACTGTTCAGCTAGATAACGATTGGGCACAAGCTTAAGCACCGCATGCTCACCGCTCACATCACCACCGTCCAGCTGTAAACTGTTGCCATGGTTACGACCAATACTGAACTCCCCTTCCGTCATATCAATTTCAGAAACGACAGCGCCATTAACAATATGCTTTAGTTTAATCAAAATTCACTCCCAACATGTGTTTAAAAATACGACTTACTCTTCGTTAAAAAATAAAAAAAACTACTGATTAACCATAGCCTAAATAATAAATAAAAGTGATAGCGATATCAGAAGAGCTTTTTATAACCATTCTAATATGCTCATTTTTTGAGAATAATCATATCATCTACAAAAAATTTGGAGTAAAATATTGGTGCTGGCCGATAAAGTTTAGCCATAAATGTGAAGAAAAAGGAGATGTGTATGGACAGAAACAAACCTGTGGAAGAGGAAACGAGGAGACTTACATTCGCCGTTATTTTTATGTCGATATTTGTACTCGTATTATTTGGCCTGGCGCCAATAGTGTGAACAATGACGATTCTATAGAGATGTGCCATTGTTTAATGAAATAATACGGCGACCATTCAGATCGCCGTATTATTTTTTGCCCTGTCTTGTCATCCTCACAGAAAAATGCTCCTCGGCAATAGCTCCTCGACAACTGCTCCTGCGCTGTCCTACTACCGTCCATCCATGGACATATGCATTGCCCTAATACGACCACCATGGATGGTGGAAGTGCAGATATTGCAGGAGCAAATATCTGCCCGTACGTCCTGTACATATGCGTTGCCCTAATAAGTTACATCCGTGTATCGATGCATTGCTCTACTATCGTACGTCTAGTAGCTAAACATTTTTTGCATAAATCCCATTCATGGGTATCAGTGTAAGCGAAGGTTCTTATTTCACCTGGCCTTCAGGATCTTTCGAGAGGCTCAGGATGAGGACTCAATAACTTATACCTGCCCAGTTGACTGATTCCTTACATGTTAATAAAAAAACGGCAACCATTAAAGGCTGCCGTTATGTTTTTTATCTTTTCCTGATTATATACCTTACTGTGCTGGCACAGGTGCTGCCTGCTGTTCACCTTCACCTTTACCTTTACCTTTTTTATAACGATTCTGGTTCTGGTTTTGGTACTGATATTGGGGAGTCTCACCCTTGTTGGTATCGATACTACCTTTACCCTTTCCACTTTTCTCAGATCCGCTCTGACTACGGTTCATACTTTGACCGCCGCTGTTGGAGTCTTTACCACTACCCTGGCCATCGCTGCTGCCTCCACCACCACCTTTAGCAAATGCACTTGATGAAATGGCTAAAGTTATGGTGACGAGTATGCAGCCAATTGTATTTTTTGTTTTTTTATTCATATCTAAAAACTCCACATGATTTAAGGTTTTACAATCTGAATTATAGCGAATCGAAAGCAATATCTTACTAACAGAACAAGCAATTACTTCATATTTCGTAGCATTTTGATGTTAACAGTATGTTGAAAAAAAAGCATTGATAAATGTCATTTAGAACACAAGTGTTTTAATCGCCTTCCCAGCCGATCTGCACAGTAAACCCCGCTGCTTTTTTATGACCACCACCACCATATATTTTTGCCACTTCAGCAACATCAATACCATTTTCAGCTGAACGCAAACTAAATGATCGGCCATCGGGGTGGTCCCAGTAACAGGCTGCAAAGGCTTCACCATCTGACATAATATGGCCGGCATCGGATACGTAGGCTGATGAAGCATTAAGTACCGGCACATCATAACCAGCAATGACCATTCGCCTTACGCCGGATGCAATTAATCCTTTTATATCTTTTTGTAGTTTGCGTTCTATCGCTTCTCCATCTCGTTTTAATGCTTTCAGTTCATCCTTGTTACTGGCCATGAGTTTATCCCACACCTTGAAATCAAATGGGTAGGATGACAGCGCAGCATTAATCTCCCTGGTTCCATCAAGCTTAAACAACCATAAGTCGCCATCCTGAATATGTTTAATGAGCACTGGTGGCGGCTGATCAGGATTAAACCATTGCCATGTCAGCATAGCGCCGGACCTGTTCATATCAAACAGACCTTTTATTTTTCCGACTTTCAATAATTCAGATAAGTCCTCTTCAGCTGATATATGGTGATCAAGTATAGTGACGCTGGCGGCTGTTTTTAGCATATTTTCCAGCACCTTTTTTTTATAAGAGAAGTCGACCAGGTAAACATCAAGACCATCCACATCCGGAGGCGGCTGCTGGTGAACACCTTTATAAAATTCAACGCTTTCACCTAATGCATGACGAATAGCCCATGCAGCACCGTAGCCATCAAGGCAATTACCGTGGTAGATACATAACTTTTTTAGTTTGCTCATGTTAGTTAACAAAACGAAAAGAGAAACTGGCCTTTATCAGTTTCATAGAAAGCCAGATAAAAATTAAAGGGAAAAGAATGGTTTGCATGGTGAAGACAACAATCAGGTTTATTATATGGTTAGTTAAATCCTCTGCTTCTACTTTTAACTGTTCTACCTGTTTATCAACATTTATAGAATCAATCGCTGAATCAATACTGCGACTCATCATTTCCAGCCAGGACATATCTTTGTTTTCTATTTCCTGGTTATCTTTACTGATGTTGGCTATCGTAGTATTTGATTTATCCAGCTGTTGTTTTGATTCGATATAGGTTGCTTGCAAAAATGCTTTGTATAGTCCATCACTGGTAATCGCCATTATCGGGATAAAAAACCGTAGTATGACTAGAAAAACGATAGCTCGATATAAAATATTTCTTAGACTGAGCGACGTTTTATGATATTTCCAGAGAAATAACACCATCAGGAATAGTGATAACGCCACAATAATTGAAAAATAAAATGAAGAAAATATTTTTAGTAAAATTGATTGAATGCCGAGAGATGTTGTACATAAAAGCATCACCCAGGAAAAACGTTCTATCAAATCATTCACCGGATCCAGTATTTGACCGGGCGTTAAAATTAAACCAATACCCGCTGGTTCAACAGCCACTTCGGTGCCCTGCACGACAGAAATCGCACCATTGAGTGTTTTTGCAATAGCAAATGCAACAAGGGAGCGTTGAAAACCCTCCTCTGTGTACTTTTCGCCGTATGTATCAAATAGCTTTGATACAGAAATGAATGCTAATAAGAGTATACAGACAGTAATAATAACTTTTGGGTAATTATCCTTGATGAAACTCATTTGATTTTCTCGCTAATTATTATATGAATTTTAAACATGGAACCTCTGATTAAATCATGAATCGACACCTTGCGATTAAAATGTCCCGTTTCTGCGTTGTGAAACTTCGCAATAGCCCTGCTATTACATGCGTTCCACGCCTTGAACCTGAAAATTTTAACCGACAATCTGTTCGACCCAGACTTATTCAGAGATTCCCTGGAAATATTTCACCAGGTAACCGAGGTCTAATGTAATCATGCGGTTTGTTTAATTCTTGATTCTATAAATTATAGACGCTGCAACAAATCCACTCGAATCGGCATTAAAAAGTGCGCACCATCATCACCAAGGTGTTTTTCAAATCGTTGTTTGACCAGCTTATATAGTTTTTCATCGAGCTTATGGCTGGAATGTGTGGCTTTAATCGTGTTATTTTCAAATTCAGCAAAATTTTCAAATTTCATCGGTGAATTAAAAAAGGTTTGTTTAACCAGCCCAAACAGACCATCTTGCACCGCATTTTTTACCGTGTTGAAAGCCGCCTGGCGAACTTTCTGTTCATCGTGGAATAAACGCAGAATTTCATTAAAATCACCGGCAAACACCGGCTCGGAGATGTAAAGCAGACCAGCAGGCTTCAACACCCGTCTGATTTCCAGCATTGACGGTTCCATTAGTTCTAACGGTACATGGTGCAGAGATTTAAACATAAACACCACATCAACCGATTCATCTTCCAGCGGGATTTCCTGCGCGCCAGATAGAGCAAAAAACACATTGGGTAAATCCGTAATTTGCAGGTTTTTTTTATGGGCAATCTCGTCAACCTCTAATGCAGTAATCTTACGATTAACACCAGATGTCGCAATGTTGCGGGTGATTTCAGCGCTACCGCAGCCCAACTCCAAAATATGTTTGTTATCCAGCGATAACAGGTCATTGTATATTTCGGATTCAGGACAGTTATTGTCAATTTGTTCTGCCGCTATTTTCATTGATAAACCCTTTGTAGAAAACCCGGATACGAGAATAATTATTGCAAATTACTGCTGCAAATGACTTTCAGTTGTCACTATGCCATTTTATTAAGAGTTTACCTTACTGGTCCTGGATCAGGTCTTTCGATTGTTATTAATCTGCAGGCAACTACAAGCCAATACCTACACCAAGATGAAAGCTGGTTCGACTGCGTCCACTGTCCTGCGACCAGAGATGTAACTGCTCACTGTTGATAACCGCATAAATGTAAGCGCTTTCACCTACATTGCCACTCTGGCTATCACTAATCTTTCCCAGTACAGAAATTACTCGGCCCTGTGCATAAGTGGTGGGCTCAAGATATCCCTGGTGCTGAATAATGAAGCGCCCCAGTGGTTTGCTTTCCAGTAATGGCCGGTGGGATGAATTGAGTGGATAGGCCAGAACTTCAATGTGAGTTGAGTCTTTCATATTTCGGGTGTCCAGAATGGTGCCACCCCAGAGTGCAGTTTTTCCTCGATGAAGCTCATGTTCTGCGACCACGTTTTGCGGAGTAAGTGATTGATCGACCTGGGTGGTATCAAAATCAGGAGTACTGGCACAACTTACCAGTAAACCGAGAAGAGCGAGAAAAACAGGCTTGTTGATCATGGTATATTTTTTGGCTTTAATGAAGGCGGCGATGCGGATAATAGTAAGGGTAATAGTAAGGATAATACATCGGATAATAGGGGCCGTACATCCACGGGTAAGGTGGATAATCGAGATATGACTGTTCCGGCTCAGGGGGCCATAAGTAATAGTGATCTACCTGAATAACCGGATATTCATAGAGAAACTCTCCTACCTTGAGGTTTTCAGCTCTGAGTACCTGTCCGATTACTGTAATTTTGCGCTCCGCACTATACACCTGCGGTTCCACGAATTCATCAATGATGGCGATAAATCGCCCCGGACTTTGATCAGAGCTCAGCGGTTTACCATTTTCACTTAAACGGAACGCAATAATTGTCAGCACACTGGCATTTTGTTTGTTCTCAGTGTGAAGAATAGCGCCACCCCAGCGTACTTTTTGAGACAGGTAGGAGCCTGTCTGATGACGTACCTGTGCAACGCCTGGGCTGCCGTCCAGTGGTTGCTTTATTTCAGGCGGGATGTGTGAGCTACAGGCAGACAGCAGCACAATAACAGCAAGTCTGCCTAAAAGAGTTATCGATTTGAAAAACATCACTCCGCTTAGAAAAAACCAGGGCATAAAGGTTCAAATTATATTGGCAATAGATGTGCTACCGTTATTTTATGTTAGGTTTACCGCAAAACAGGCATTCGCCTGGCTATCTGGACAAACAAACCCCGCTCACTGGCGGGATTTATGATATGCATGTGTTGTTGATTTCAGCACATAGTTTCTTACTGTAGAAAAATACTCAGCAGCCGACATCGTTTGTGACAACAGCTGATTCAGTATTTACCTGTACGCCGGCAGGCATAAATAATGCCATAGACTGACTAGAAAAAACCAAAAGAAGAACGGCAATAAAGAGTTTAATTAAATTCATGACTGACTCCGGTTTTTGTAGCATTTAAGACGAATGCTGCAAAATATATACCAGAAAAATTATTCTTTAATTTTCAATCAGATAAGAAATATAGTAGAAAACAGTTGTAAACTTTATAGACACCTGCATGTATCCCTGATTCAGCTAAAACCCAGTCATACCGGAATTTCAGGGGTTTTTAACGATAACTTCCTTACTGTTAATTATTACGACATTATTCAATGTCGAAAAATATGCCGCTTTAGCCAGACACACGTCATCACAGCTATGAAAAGCGGGGTGTTATATCAGAAAACGAGTTTTATTTTGATAAACTGAAGGTGCAAAATGAGTTTTACGTTAGTGAGTACAGCGATAAAGATGTCGCACAACTTGAAAAACTACCATGTCAGATCACCGAACCGTAGGTTGGGCATCAGCCGCCATCACCACAGGTATATTGGCTGTATGCTGCCGAGAATGCCCGACCTAATTAGTTACAATTGATAGTGTTTTTTGTTTTTTTCGCGCTGTTAACTACATGCCGCCTGCACTACGTACTTCGGACCGTACTAGTGTACGTTCAAATTGCTCCCGGCATTATAGTACGTTCGTTGCTGTTGCGATTGTGGTTGAGGTTGAGTGTTTTTTTTGATCATGCAGCAATGCACAACGTTTTTTGAAGTTCATCAATTTCGTGTCGTGAATCGACCAACAGCTTGAGAGAATTATCAGCGTCTAATTGCTCACCAGGCAGTTTTTTAAATACCGGCATTTCCAGAAAAGATGGGCAAGTAGAAAATTCTTCCGTTCCCATTAATGAGTACCATCGAGCAATGAGTACAATATCACTTAAATCCAGCTTGTCATTTTCATCACGTTTCCATTGCTTACGTGTACGAACTGCATCAATTATTTCTTCGTCAAAGCCCCATAGTTCAAGTATCAACGAATTAACAAGTGGGGATAACTCATCTATTGCAGCCAGGCGTTGTTCCTTATCATTAAATATTTCAGGTCGTTTCATAAGCCTGGTAAGCAATGGAGGTAATGCGATGTCCTGTAATAATCCGGCCAACATCGCCTTACCTGAATCAACACCAGGTACTCTTTCCGCCAGGAAATAACTTAATACAGCGACTTTTGTCGCATTCTTGTAACTCATTAACAGCGTTTTTTTCAAAGCTGGAGAAGTAACAGAAAACATAGAGCTAGTTGCATAGGTTGTTGCCAGGTTCAATGTAGTTGACAAGCCTAAACGCAACACAGCACTTTCAATATCACTAGGTGGCTGTCTTAACATATACCTCACACTGTTTGAAGTCCGCATGATAAATGCCGCCAAGCCAGGATCAGATTTCAATAAATCCGCAGCAACCTTATTTGTGCAATTAGGATCGCGCAATTTCTGCCTGATCGTTAAGGTGATTTCAGGCAATGAAGGCAAAAGATTGGCATCAGATACAAAACTCGAATATATATCTGCGTATATACCGGATGTACTCATCGTGTTCCCGTCCTATATAAAACTATATTTGTAGTTAATTTGGCGCCAGAGCAGACTAGTTACTTCTTTTATAGCTTATCAGTCCGGCAAAAAACACCCTATTCTTAAGTAGTTAACGGCAACACCTGGAATGTTCTTTAATAATATTTCTTAATATAGAGTGAGCAGCCACTACTAACAGTAATTACAACCTTTTCGTATACGTCATCCAGGAGTAAAGTAATTATCCCATCGCTTATCCAGCTTTTTGATAGCCTGTTCAAGCGCAAGTGCACTGAGCTGCCCGCTTTCTTCACTAACCAGAGACAACACCAGTAGTTTATTCAAGGCATCATCAATCTCGAAATCTACATGACAATGCCATTGATCAAACAGCCAGCTTTCTATCGTAGTATCAAGCTGTTTACGTGTCATTGGTCCCTGTATCAGTAGAAAATAATAAGCCAGTATCGCCTCCTTGCATTCCTCCTCTTCAGCATCATTTGCCAGCCGAAAAAAAACACCAGCGTTATTATCCAGATTTTTAAAGTACAGGTTTTGAGTAAGAGTCTGCATAAAACGCAATTTACGATTTTTGAAGTTGCTGAACTGCTTCCACAGGTAACCACCGAAAGTGGCGATACCTACAAGCAGGATTGTAATGGCGGTTTTATTAAGCTCGACCGGCTCAGTACTCAAACCCAGCCAAAAACCAAACAACGAACCGAGTAACACCATGGACGCGCCCAGTTTGGTAGTTAGTACAATACCGCCACTGACAATCGCCGGTACGCCGATCATCAATTTATCGCTGGTGCGCATACGCACCGCGGTATTGGGAAATAACATCTCAAGATCGGCCTTTGGCACATTCTGAAACAACTTCAGCAATGTCGCACCGGGTTTACAACCTGGTAAAGCCGCATCTTCCTGCTCAAAATCATCACGAAACCGGATATAAAGCACCACACGATCATAATTAGTGAAGCTGATGTCTTTTTTGAGCAGCCCGAAAAAACGACTGATGGTTTCCCTGCGCGTAGATACGCCACGGCAAAATAGCAGTGCTTCGGAGAAATCGTCAAAGTCCACATGCAAACGAATCTTGAAAAGAGACGATTCTTTCAATGCAGCGTCCAGATCCATTTGTGTTATACGCTCATAATTCGCCTTCTCCAGCAGATTATCCAGTAACTCAATAAAACTGAGTTCCGACAACGGCCTACGGTTATCAAATGAACATGTATCCGCATCCGGATCAAGCAATGCATAACTGTCCTTCAAAGATTCAACGATTTGATGAAATTCAAAATGAAAAATACTGCTCAGCATGTAATACAACTGACGCAAATTTTTTTCCTGCCCCGCCAGGTTGCCATCCAGCAAACACATCTCTACGATATCGTGTTTGCGGTATGGGATGAAACGGGTTGGCTTATCGGTAGTGAATTCAGACATCAGGTATAATTGAGTAAGCGTTGCAAATTGAAATAGTGTTGTTTCATTATCCTAAATAAATCAGTTGAATCATAGCGAGAGCGATCAAGGTGTTGAATATACGATACTTTATCGGTTATTTTAAGCGAAAACGTATCACCCATACGGTTTTCAGCAAGGATGCTGTTATATCGCAGATGCAGGATGCATAAGAGCGTGAGTTCAAAATGTTCGAGAAAGTCTTGTAGATTCAATGCACTCGTCGTTCGCAGTAGGTTCAACTGATTTATTTAGGATTATGAGCATGTCAGCAAAAAACGACCTAAGTTGTGACGGTTTTTCTCGGTTGATGGAAAATCAATGTCACTGCAGTGTAATTTTTAATCAGATTAATCTATCTGAATTCGATGAAAACTTGTTTTATGGCATTTAGGACAGGGTGGTATTTTCCCTGACTTATGAAAGTGCAGTTTTTCCCCGCATTGATCACAGATCAGTGTGCCGAAACCCGCAATCTGCCCAGTGTGGTAGTCATAAGGTTTATGTGCATTTTCTTTCATGCGCAGTAATTCAACGGTAGTTTTGTCGGCAGCCTCAAGCATCATGTGGATCATAGCGTTCTTAATGAGCGACGTTTCAAAACCCAGCCAGTCTTTAACTTCATACTCTGTTTCTGAAAGGTAACTAATAACCTCATCCAGATCACGTTTCAGCCAGACAGCAAGTTTTTCCGCATCCTCTTCTGTTAGCTGTTCAATTTCTTTTGCTTTTTCCTTAGCTTCATCAACTAACTGGTGAATCAACGGTCCGCTCTTATCTTTAGCCTTGTTTAAGTTCTCCGCGACGTGCTCATACATAGTTTCATAGGCAGCTCCAAGCGCATCAAGAGGGTCTACGTGTGGTGTTTTACTCATTTTTTGTTCCTCTTTAGTTTTCTAATTACTACACCCTCAGTCTATGCGTATTAACCTGCTTTATGTTGATACAAATCAACCTTGCCTGCGATTTAGTTAGGCTTGCCCGGATATTCAGAACCATTAATAAAATAATTTCATCATCTCATCTTCAATAGATTTTCATATCCTAAAGTTTGATGGGTTATAGCCGATTATAAAATATTCCAGGTACTCAACGACAGCAGATCATGTTTAACAAGAGATAAGAAGCCACTAAAGTAGCCACCATTTGTAAAAAAACAATATTATGATCAAGACCTCAGCCACTCCACCGTTAAGTAAAATCCTGATAGAAACAATACCTGATGTAACCAAAACCTGGAAAGTTGGACAGGTGTTGAATGCGACCGCCGAACGCAATGCAAAAGCTCATGATAATACCCTTATGCGTATCGGGCAATCTATTTTAGAAGCAAAAACCCCAGTTGCGCTTAAAGCTGGCGATGCCCTCAAATTGTTAGTCATGTCGCTAGGCGATAGACCTGTATTAAAAATTCAGACAGCAGCCAGCCCGCCCTTGATAGCAGCGCAGAACCTGAAAAGTTTTATCGGCCGGCAACAGGATCTAACCAGCCTGCTACAACTCAGTCAAAAAATCATCGAAAGTTCCTTAACACCCAAAATACTCAAACAACAGCTAATTGATTTAAACCAGAAACTGCCCAGTGTCCAACAGGCAACACAAGCAAAAACACTGGAAAAATTAATTCAAAATAGTGGCGTATTTCTCGAATCTAAATTAAAGCATCTGCAAAAAGATATGCCACTACACAATATCAGAGGTTTTAATGCGCCACATCTAAATTCACAACATAATGAACTAAAACAGGACGTTAAAAGCCAGCTACTCAGAATCAGCGCCCAATTACAAAGTGAGCTACCTGAACTGGCAGCAAAATCGCCGATAACAATAACAAGAAATCTTCAAACAGTATTAGATCCACTAGTAAAACAGTTTATAAAAGGAGAAATTAGCCTCACCCAGTTATCAACCCTGTTAACAATTCAACTCCCTAAAAAACACAGTCAGTTAATTCAACAGGTCTTGAGCACGGCAGATATAAGCCTGTTACCTAAGGAATTAAAAAATAGCTTCACCGTATTATTGAATCACCTACAACAACATGCCAATCCGAAACAAATACAGGATAATTTATCCGGCCTGTTAAAAAGCATGGAATTATTACAGGACCTAAAAACAGCTGTTGATGGTGTTTTGGCAAAGATATCATCACAGCAACTTACAACATTAACTCGAGAAAACGATAATTTATTACTGTTATTATTTGATATAGTTTTAAAAGATAAAACAGAAAATCATTTAATTCAGTTTCGACTGGAACAGGAAAAATCGGCGAAGGATCAAAACGCCTCAAGCTGGACGGTTGCACTAAATTTCAACTTCAAAGAACTTGGCCCTGTTCAGGCGAGACTGCATTTAACAAATAATCATATTTCCACCGTGTTCCGTGCAGCGCAGGAAAATACGGCTAAAAACATATCGAAACAAATCAATTTGCTTGACACCGCCTTTAGGCGTATTGGCTTTGATGCAATTAACCTGGATGTTAGCCAGGGCGACATTAGTAAACCCAGAGACTTTCCCAAAAACGTTCATATACTGGATGAAAAAGCATGATCAATAAGACACCTCAAAGAATAGCCGTAGCACTTGAATACGATGGCGAAACTGCGCCTAGAGTAACAGCAAAAGGCATGAATGATATTGCTGATAAAATCATTGATATTGCCACTGAACACGGTATACCTTTACAGCAAAATGATGGACTGGTTGAGGTACTGTCACAGATGGATCTGGGTGATGAAATTCCCGAAAACTTATATAGAGCAATTGCTGAGGTCATTGCATTTGCTTATATTCTTGCGGGTAAATTTCCAAAAAGTTATACGCCAACGTTATATCTGGAGGGCTGAACATTTTTATATCTTTGCCTTATGTATCTATAATGAATGCGATAAAAATGCGACAAATAAAGTTTTCACAAAATACTTGCTGGCTACGACCATAACATAAACTTCTAACTGACTAATGGTGGTCTACCCCATCTTGAATTAACAGGAAGCTGCGATATTTTTACTGCTGTTTTTTTGTGAACAAATAATCAACAAAACCTGTCCATTTACTTGCAAGCCTGCTGCTAGCTGATCAGAATTAATGTGAGAATTTTTTACTATCGAATCCACATCAATTTCCCCTGGAAACTGATAACTATGCTCATATAATAAACAGTAGATGGTCTGAAAAACGCCTGCTTTTTGAACAACGGCTAAAATACCTGTTACGGCTTCTGCTAAAAAGAAACTGGCCTGATCGTTAGAAAATTCAACAGCAATCAAGCTTTTCGTAAAAGCCGTGTTAAATTCATCAAAACACTCTTTTAAAAGTTCCATATAGACCTCATGTATCAATTAAAATTAAGAATCTGTTTGACGTAACTATAAAAAAATCACTTCTAGTGAGTAACGACATAAAGCCACGTTTAACAATTGTTAACGTTGTTACAGCATTATTGTTAAACTAGCTATGGCAATATTCATAAGAAATGAAGCTATTGAGAGGACTGTTTTGTGCGTATTGGATTACTGGAAGACGACTTAAGTCAAATTGAATTAATTAGCCTGTGGGCGAGTGAAGCTGGTGACCATCTACAGTCTTATACCTCTGGTAAAAGTTTTCGTGAAGCGATGAACACAGAAAACTTTGACCTGCTGGTACTCGACTGGCATCTTCCCGATACTACCGGTATCGAGGAGCTCGACTGGTTACGCGGTGAGAAAGCCTCCAGCACACCGGTCATTTTTATTACCAGTCGGGACAGCGAACAAAGCGTAGTCGAAGCGCTGGATCACGGCGCAGATGATTATATGGTCAAACCGGTGACAAAAGGCGTCACCCTGGCCCGTATCAAAGCGCTTCAGCGTCGTAATAAGATCGGCGACACGCTGGCGACTTCAGGCAGTGGGACGGCTAATGAGACTGATCGGGCGTCCGCCATTCTTGATTTCGATCCTTATCTAATTAATACCGCGGAGCACAGTATCTCGGTCAATGGCGAAGTGATAAAACTCACCTATAAAGAATTTGAACTGGCGGCTTACCTGTTTCGTCATGCCGGTTGCCTGGTTTCACGTGATCATCTACTCGAGTTCATCTGGGGCACACGGGCAGATCTCAATACCCGTACGGTGGACACCCATATCAGTCGGATTCGCTCAAAACTGGGGATTAACCCGGCCGTTGGCTGGCAGCTCAGTAGCATCTATCAACGTGGTTATCGTTTATCCAGGGTATCTTAGGACTAAATAAAAATGTTTCGATTTATCACCGCACTACTATTAATGCTAACCATCAGTCTGCCCGGCCTGGTTACCGCCGAGGAAGAATACTGGGAATACACCTTCCGACCCGGTGACAGCATCTGGAAGATCGCTGAAAAATATACAACGTCGGTAAATAACTGGGCAGAAATCCAGGAGATAAACAAAATACTCGAAGGACCGGATCGAAGAATTCGTCCGGGAACACGCATCGTGATACCAGTTTCGATGTTGAAATTACAACCTACCCCGGCACTGGTCATCGCGGTAAGCGGTGATGTCAGTCTGCTACGCGCTAACGGTGAAAAGTCAGAAGTAATAATCGGCACAAAATTATACAGTGGCGACCGGGTGGTTACTGCAGACAGGCAAAACCTGCGCATGCAGTTTGCCGATAAATCCGAGTTACAGGTGCTGCCCAATAGTGAGGTTGTACTAGACAAGCTCAGTCATCATGAAACCAGCGGCATGGTGGATACGCGTATACGGCTAAATTACGGCAGGGTGAATACCAGGGTAGAGCAACAGAGACCGGATAGCCATTATGAGATTATCACCCCCGCGGCCATTACCGCTGTTAGGGGTACCGCGTTCAGGTTATCGACTGATGAGCAGATTAGTAGAACCGAGGTGACAGCAGGGATTGTCGGGGTATCCGCGGGGGGAGCTGAAAAACAGGTCAATGATGGTTACGGTATTGTCGCAGAAAAGGACAAACCGCTTCCTGAACCGGTGAAATTATTAGCCGCGCCCGAAGTCAGCGACAACCTGTCTGCAGACAACAGCGAACTTCACGTCTCCTGGAATAAACTTGCAGGCGCTAAAGCTTATCGTTACCGGCTGGCAAGCGACCAGCAATTCAACCAGACCATCATCGATGAGTCGACAGAAAATAACTCAATCAAACTGACAGAGTTAGCTCCCGGCCAATATTACCTGCAGGTAAGGGGCATTGATCAGTTCAAACTGGAAGGTGTTGACGCAATCAATGACTATGAGGTCCGGCAAGCACCACCGCCTCCTGTGGTAGATGATTCCTACTGGAAAGTCATCATCACCACCGGCATAGTCGTGCTGTTACTGCTCTGATGCCATAAGACTGATGCTGTGAAGCCGAACTTGTGAATCTGATTGGAGCTAAAGGCAACGGTTCGGGTGTAATCGAACACTTTTTTCTGGTTGCCATATTGGCGTTTGTAGCCGGGATGTTCGTTTATAATAATGTGTTATGGCGCTGGGACAACCTGCTGTATGATGCCCAGTTGTCCTTCTGGACTCGAACGGTGTCCGATGACATCATCATTATCGCCATCGATGATGAAAGCCTGAATGAACTGGGACGCTGGCCCTGGCCACGATCAACCCATGCACACCTGATTAATCAACTCGAACTCGAATCACCCCGCGCTATCGGCCTGGATATAATTTTCAACGAGTCCGATACAAACAATCCGCTGTCCGATGTCTTACTGGCGCGTGCTATGCGTGCCAGCGGCAAAGTCGTGTTGCCGGTGTTCATGTCTCAGCAAAGCAATAACTCCTATCCCATAGAAGCACTGCCTTTACCCGCGTTTACCCAATATGCGGCTGCACTTGGACACGTGCATATCGATATTAGTGCCGATGGTATCGCGCGACGCGTATTTCTCAGAGAAGGTATCGGTGAGCCGCACTGGATGCATTACAGCCTGGCGTTATTGAGTCTTACCGGTGAGGGTGTCTTGCCTGAGCCAAATATAAAAATTGATGGTAAAACGAAACAGTATTCAGCCATGCAATGGTCCAGAGAATACCCGTTCCTGATACCCTATGCAGGGCCACCCGGACATTTTCAGCAGATAGGTTATTCACAGGTGCTGGCCGGTTTATACTCGAAAGACCTGTTTCGCGACAAGATTGTGCTGATAGGAACCACCGCTGAAGGTCTGGGTGATGCCCTGCCTACACCACTATCGGGTAATGGCGGCATTATGCCGGGGGTTGAGATCGTGGCCAATGTCGTTGATGCGATACGTAGTGATCTTCGCATTAGCGAGCTGGATACATCCTGGCTGATAGCCATAACTGCCCTGCTGGTGGCACTGCCCGTAATGATCTACCCGTACCTGAACCCCGGCAGTACATTGCTGGTCCTGTTTAGCATCATTCTCGGCACACTGATACTGGTCGCTTTGTTGTTATGGTTATTCGGCATATGGGTGCCGGTTTCCACTATATTGTTGTATCAGTTTATCAGTTATCCGTTATGGAGCTGGCGCCGACTGGTACTGGCGATGCGCCACATTAATGCCGAGCTGAATCAGCTTTCTGCCAGGCAGAAAGCATTGACTATGCACCGGGAGCGGGATATTGCTGATGAGATCAGTTTTATTTCATTGTTCATTCCGATCAAGGGCTGGGTGTTACAGGATGAAAATGGCCACAACATTATGCAGCAAGGGTCGGTCCCCGTTTGCAATCTAAGCCAGTTAAAAGCGGATGGCTGGAGCGTGGATGGCTACCGATACTGGGCACAGACTCGCTATCACAACAAACCCTGCAGGCTGGGTTTGAGAATGGGTATGGATGCGGTGATTAGCGATGAAGAAAAACGCCTGTTAAATAGCCTGGTCCATACGCCACTGAGCGCTGAAACAGAACAGGGTGCCTACGTTGAAGATGTTCTACAGGCAAAAATCCAGCAGGTTCAGGCCGTGGGTAGTGAATATGAAGAACTCAGGCGTATTATTGATGACAGCCTGTCTGGTATGGCCGATGGCGTATTGATTTGCAGTAGCCGAGGCCAGGTGATGCTGTCCAATCGACGTGCGGGATGGTACCTGTATGGCGATGATAATGCCGATATCAACGCTGAGTCTTTAATCCATATATTGGAGCATGTCCGCCTGAAAGATGGCGGTAGCTGGCCCCCTCTGTTGCAACGTGTCATGTTCAGACAGGAGCGTGTGCTAGCCAATGCCCAGCATGAAGAAGGGCGAGACCTCATGGTCGAAATTAGTCCATTGCGTATTATCGGTGATGTGTTTGATGGTTTTGTGGTCAATTTTTCTGATATCAGCATGTTGAAGGCCAGTGAACGCAAGCGTACCGAAGTGCTGAACTTCCTCTCTCACGATCTGCGCGCGCCCTTATCATCGATGCTTGCCATGATCGAACTGGCAAAAAATAAAAGCAGTGTCGATGAGGTGCGTTCCATGCTGGCAGACATGGAAAAGAACACCCATAAAACGTTACATCTTGCCGAACAGTTTTTGCAATTAGCTCGCGCCAATGCCAGCGAGAATATTAATTTTTACGATATAGATTTTAACAGCGTAGTACTGAATGCGATTGACCAGCTTTGGGCACTATCAAATAAAATGCAGGTCAGAGTTACTCACCAGTTTGACGGTGATGAATTATGGACCCACGCAGAACCTGACTTACTGGAACGGGCAATACTTAACCTGTTATCCAATGCAATAAAACATAGCCAAGAAGGTGCAACTGTTAACGTCACGGTGACACTGAATGAGAATGAGATCAGCTGTTGCGTTATTGATCAGGGTTCGGGTATTTCCATGCAAGAGCTGCCGCATTTGTTTGAAATGTTCAGACGGACACAGGGCTCTGGTGTTGAGCGTATACAAGGCATAGGACTCGGACTGGCTTTTGTGGATGCAGTCGCCAGGCGCCATTCAGGACATGTCGATGTCGAGAGCAGGCTGGGTGAAGGCTCGAGTTTCTGTTTAAAAATTCCAAAAGTAAATCCCGTGGATCCAGTAGAACAAATAGAGTAAGCGAGACGCATTTTCCTGGCGCACCATGCGCACTGGAATGAAAACACAAAAAGTTGATTCATGGTGTGCACGATGCACCCTGCAGCCAAACCCTGGCTATTCTCCTGCACTGCATACAGCTCAATTCGTTCTAGCTGTCCTTAACAAATGCGTTAACCGGTCTTATGCTCAATTGTAAGCAATTGTTAACTCTTCATTTTCAGCATTGCCTATTGTTACCAGCTTTTTTATAGTAGTCGCGAAATAGCATGATTGATTGATTAATTCATCTATTTCTAACTACCAACTATTGGAGAGTTAAATGGACTGTAGAAAAGAATGTTTTGCAGAACACGGTGGCACTTTTGCAGAGAAACTGCAAGAAGTCGGATTCTCAGCGGAACAGGCCGGGCAGTTTTTGCCTGAAACAGAATCAGGCATTATGGCTGGCATATAAAATACGGGTGTAGAAAATATGATGGTAAGCCTGTTATCTGAAGAGCCTTCTCAGTTATCAAAATTAATTAAGGTAGAAGCTATCGCCAAGAAACTGGGGATAAATCATGACCAGGTAACTACTGGTCTTGAAGCTATCACTCCCCTCATGTGCAAAGCATTATCACAAAAAAATAATGATCTTGGTGGTGGTGGTGCTGCTTCTTTAGCCTGAGGTTCAACGGGTGAAATAACCAGTTCAGTTAAAAATTTTTGTTTAGTAAATAACTTTATATTAACAACACAGGAGAACATAACATGTCAAAGAGTATTCAAAGTGTAGAAGGTATCGGTCCGAAGTATGCGGAACTACTGATACAGGAAGGTATTAAAACTACTGATAAGTTGCTGGAAGTCGGCTGCAAAAAATCTGGCCGAAAAGAACTGGCAGAAAAAATATCAATCAATGAAACCAGTATATTGAAATGGGTCAACATGTGTGACCTGTTTCGTATAAATGGCGTTGCCGGACAGTTCGCAGAACTTCTTGAGGGTGCCGGCGTTGATACTGTAAAAGAACTTCGCAATCGTAATGCTGATAATCTTGCAGAGAAAATGGCTGAAGTAAACAAAGAGAAGCATTTATGTAAAGCCTCTCCCAGTTCAAAAACTGTCAGCAAGTGGATAGAACAGGCAAAAACTTTAGAACCAATGGTTACGCACTAATTCGTCATCACATTACCATACCCTGGGCAATTTCTTTCCGGTGGCATGGTAGCGTTATTATTACGGTTGTACCTTTGGCTTTGGCAGCGAAGAAGTCGCTAAAGCCATTACAGATAAGTTGGCGTTATAGTAAATAATAATTAATCGCCCGGTCCTTGTTGTTATTAAGCCCGCTATTGCGGGCTTTTTTTATTAATCCCAGACTAAATAATATTAATCAATATTGAAATTTAAACTGGCCACGAGACATTCACCTGGCCTGATTAATTCTGCTTGATAATTTCAACCAGAGGCATGAGCTTGTCA
>RCNG010000219.1_pt1 | contig 24571 bp, 27 predicted proteins | sample 2041371 | NCBI WGS metagenome assembly RCNG01 (sample SAMN09708227, study PRJNA481090) | Marine sediment metagenome, whole genome shotgun sequencing project. | biome: marine sediment; feature: ocean; material: sediment; isolation source: Sewage treatment plant 1 marine sediment (STP1) ... | reverse complement strand
GCGCAACGCGCTTAACAAACGACCTGGAAAACACGCCTTTAAGTGATGAAGAACGCAAACTGTGCCTGGCATCCCCACCATTGTCCAGATCAGAAACATAGGAGCTGTCCCGGTCGTTGTATTTTAAATACCAGCGAGCAAAGGTATCGGTTGTTATTTCAGCGCCATAGCGCAAACTGGCAAAAGCCTTTTCTTCATCACCAGCACCGGCCACCAGTAGTCCTCCCTGGGTATCCATAGCCTGTTTGGTAATAATATTAATCACACCATTGACCGCATTGGCTCCCCAAACCGTTGCACCGGGACCACGGATCACCTCAATACGATTGATATCTGCCAGCAGAGTATCCTGAGCATCCCAGTAGACCCCGGAATAAGAGGGGGCATAGACTGTTCGGCCGTCAATCATCACCAGGAGTTTATTGGCGAACTGGTTGTTGAAGCCGCGGCTGGTAATGGCCCATTTGTTGGCATCAATTCGGCCTACCTGGATGCCCGGTGCCATACGCAGCGCTTCGGGTATACTGGTGACACCGGAGCGGCGGATGTCCTCCTGAGTAATAACAAACACTGCTGCGGCCACTTCATTAAGCCGCTGTTTCTTTTTCGACACCGAGGTCACCTCCATAGAGAGCAGATCCTCCAGAGGCAGGTCGAGATAGTCCTCGACCGATTCACCAGCGTGGACTGATGGAGCCGGTAACAGGGAGAATATAAGGCTCGCAGGGAGTGCTATTTTTCTGCTGCGAGTGATTACATTATACTTCATGACAGGTGTTCCAAGGGATTTAAACCATTAACTTAAGCACTAATTAGTAGCAGCCAGATGGGAAATTTATTGAGAGCTGTTCTGGTGGGTGTTGATAAGCTGTTGGGCACAGTCTGTTACAATCCTTAAGTGAATTTGAAACAGATAGTTGAAGGCTGGTCCGAGTGTGATTAAGACTACTTCCCTATCCAGTTCCAATATGGTTTGGAATAAGTTTGTTCTTTAAATATATAGTCGACCGTAAGCGTAATTGCAAGCGGCTGTTCAAGGGCAATGCAGCGTGCTGAAACAGGGGAAGCTAGTCAGGAGGGAGTGACAGGTTTATTGTGTCAGGATTGAAACTAATAAGTGGGCATCTTCGGTTCAACCTGCTGCGCCCAGGCGGTGACGCCACCGGACAGATTGATCACATTTTTAAACTGCGCCTGCTCAAGAAATTGCCCCACCATGCGGCTGCGGATGCCATGATGGCAAATAACGATAATTTCCCGTTCTGGATCAAGTTGAGGCAGTTGTCCGGGAATGCTCTGCATGGGAATAAGCTCTGAGCCGTTGATGTGGCAGATATCGAATTCCCAGGGTTCACGTACATCCAGTAATAATGGTATGCTGGTGGTTTGCTGTAGATAATTATGAACCTGTTGTGCACTCATTTCCTGCATTAATATTTCCTGACTCGATTTTGAAGGGTAAAAAGTATTAAATAATAATTGACTAAAATGGTCAAGTAATTATTGCTTGATATACTGGAATCTGTACAATAGAGATGAAATTTCAGAAGCATGTACAAAATGACATTAGACAGAGCAAGAGAATTGATTGCCATACAGGTGGAAATGGGCGGCGGGTATAATAGAAATTCTGTGCGCCTGCTGCTACACGAAGTAAGCCGCAAGCATGGTCAGGAAGGTGTTGATCAATTAATCCGGGAGTTTTCTCTGGATGAAAAATTTGGCCTGCAGGCAGGCCAGGCCATTCAGCCTTAACCATAGTCAAAGTACAATTATGCCCGCGTTAAGCTCCAGAACGGGACCAGAGTAAGCCTGCTGCAACTTGCGCACGTTTTTCAGTTCCGGCCAGTGTTTCGATCAGGGTCAGGGCAAATTCCATGGCAGTTCCCGGGCCTCTGGAGGTGATCACTTTGCCATCACAAACCACTGCATCTTCTTTTATCTGGGTATTATTCAAGTTCATTTGATCTATAACGCCGGGGTAACTGGTGGCTGATTTGCCTTCCAGCAATTTGGCATTGGCTAATATTTTTGGCGCGGCACAAATTGCAGCAGTGTATTTGTCTTCAGCGGTCATTTTTTTCAGCAGGCTGTGAATTCGCTTATCGTTATCCAGATGATCGGCACCGGGCAGGCCGCCGGGTAAAACCACCATATCATAGTTTTGTGTCAGGGCATCATCCAGAGTGCTGTCCGCGATGAGCACCACTCCGCGGCTGGCAGTAACCGGAGTTACCTGGCTGCCTATATCCAGACTGGCCGTTGTGACGTGAATGTCCGCGCGGCGTAATAAATCAATAATAGTGACTGCTTCTAGTTCTTCACAGCCCTGGGCGAGCGGGATAAGGACGTTTGCCATGATTGTTGCTTCCTTTTTTTGTTTTGCATCTGTTTCTGTGAGTGAGTCAGGGTCAGAGAATTGGCGTGCTGCAAGTTTTCTTTTGCCTGGCTCAACAGGTGCTGTTGCTGTATTAATTCAGACACCGGGATCAAGCGAATACCTGCTGCCCTGAGTTGCGGAATTTTTTCTTCCAGAACATCCAGTGTTTCACTAAACGGGTGTCCGATGGCCACTGCAGAGCCATTTTTTTTAGCCAGCTTTATCAGGCGGTTAAATTGAAATTCTATAGCCGGGCGGTTGCGCTCATGGTCCAGAAACACATTACGCCGGGTATTGGCAATCCGGTACTCATTTGCTGTCTGCTGTGCCTGAGTTTCCACCGTGGTGCGACTGTCGACAAAAAACAGCCCGGTTCTGACAATTTCCTGCATAAGCCAGCTCATGGAATCTTTCTGGCTGGTGATTAAACTGCCCATGTGGTTATTAATGCCTTTGACATAAGGTATGGAGCGAATACTTTCAGCAACTGAGTGCTTAAACTCCTGTTCAGTCATATCACTGGTCAGTGCTCCAGGACCAAGATAGAGTGTTTCAAGAGCCTGCATTGGCAGGTGCAGCATGATTTCATTGCCCTGGCTGTTCGCTGTCTCAGTCAATGCCCTGACATGTGGAGTATGAGGTAAAAAGGCCAGGGTAACCTGTCCCGGTAATTTTACAGCACGTTGATCCTGTTTTAATTTATAGCCCAGATCATCAATAATAATAGCCACTGAAGCGGTCACAGCCTGCTCTTTGTCTGCTCTGTCATTTAAGGCCCAGGCAGCAGAACCCAGGCACAACTGCAAAACAAATACAGCGCCCGGGATAAATAATGCGGCTGTTAGAAGCCGGTTTTTTAAGCCATTGCCTGAACTAAAAGTCATTGCTGCAAACATCAGTTACTGGACGGTCTTTTTTTTACTGAGGATATTGAGTCCCTTAAGCAGATTCAGCGCTTCATGAAGCCCATAATCGGTGTCTTTTTTTGTTTCGTTACCGTTGTTATCAGCTGAGTCATGAGGTGATTTTTTATCCTTACTGGTCGATTTTTTCTTGTTTTTGGATGATTTGCCAATTTTATGTTGCAGATGGCCTTTTAAATCGGATTCCTTAACCTGTCCCAATGAACTGCTTTCTTTTTGCTCCAGACTGACATTGGCCAGTGTGATATCAGGAATAATACCTTCGGCCTGGATTGAACGGCCGGATGGTGTGTAGTATCTTGCCGTGGTTAACTTGATTGCGGTAGTTTGGGTCAGCGGCTTGATGGTCTGAACCGAACCTTTGCCAAAAGTGTCGGAACCCATAATAATGGCGCGTTTATGATCCTGCAAGGCGCCGGCAACAATTTCTGATGCAGATGCCGATCCGCCGTTAACCAGAACAACAATGGGTACGCCACTCAGGGCATCACCACGGGTTGCTGAGAATTTAAGTTCAGAGTCCTTGATGCGTCCCTGAGTGTAGACGATTAAGCCGCGGTCAAGAAATACGTTGCTGACATCAACCGAACCATTGAGGACGCCGCCGGGATTATTTCTCAAATCCAGTACCAGACCCTTAAGAGGCTTTTTTTTGTTCTCTTTTACCAGTCGTTTAAGAGCCTTTTTTAGTTGCACTGCGGTTCTGGACTGAAAACTGGAGATTCTGACATAGCCAAAGTTTTCCTCCAGCAGTCGCGATTTGACGCTTTTTACTTTAATTATGGCGCGTTTCAGTTTGATTGTGAGTGGATTGCTATTCCCTTCACGAATAATTGACAGCACAATTTCAGTACCCGGCTTACCGCGCATCAGTTTGACCGCTTCATCCAGGCTTATTTCCTTCACCGGTTTATCATCAATGCGAAAAATCAGATCACCTGTTTTAATGCCAGCACGCTGGGCCGGTGTATCATCAATGGGAGAGATGACCTTGATTAATCCGTCCTCCATGCCAACTTCAATACCCAGGCCGCCAAATTCACCGGAAGTCCCTTCTTTTAGATGTTTAAAACTCTGCTCATCAAGATAGCTGGAGTGTGGGTCAAGACCTGACAACATGCCTTTAATGGCATTTTTTAAAATAGTCCGGTCATCAACTTTTTCTACATAATCACTTTTTATGCTGGCGAAGGCATCGGTGAACTCCTTGAGGATCTTTAATGGCAAAGGATCCTGTGTTAGGGTTTCCTGAGTGACGGCACCTTTACTGGATTGGGCATTGACGGTACTTAAGGGTAAGACACTGAAAAAGCCAAGCGATAGAGAGAGAAGTACTGACACATAGGGTGGTTTAAACATCCATTACACTCCATAAAATATTTCCAAGTAACTAACCCAGACAAGCGGGATAAGTCTCTTATATGAAAATACTCATTTCTCGGTAAAAATTATTAAATATTTTCATTAAGAGGCTAATAATACGCTAGAACCTGGAAATTGTGAAATAATGTATGACAATCTGTTAACGGCGGCGTTTTTTACACCAGCGGGTCGGGTTGCCTGGTTTACCATTGTGGCGTATTTCAAAATACAGTCCAGACTCTTTTATGCCGCCACTACTACCCACGGTGGCAATTATCTCGTCACTCTCAACCCAGTCTCCAACTTCTTTGAGCAAGGTTTGATTATGACCGTACAAACTCATATAGCCCTCGCCATGATCAATTATAGTGATCAGGCCATAACCCCTGAGCCAGTCTGAATAGGCAATCCGGCCATGGGATATAGTATGAACCGGCACACCTGCCTTAGCCTTGATGATGACCCCCTGCCATTTCACTTTGTTCACACTGCGCCAATGCCCGAACAGTTTTTTTACCTTACCCTTTGCGGGCCAATAGAGCTTCCCGCGTTGTTTCACAAAGGGTTTTTCTGTTGGCAGAACCGGGATGTCGTCCAGTGCTTTCTTGAGCTTATTGATTAAGATACTGAGATTTTTTTTATCTTTACGCAGGTCTATCAGTTGCTTGTCTTTGGCTGCAATATCCTGGCTTAATTTTGCCACCAGAACATTACGTTCTGCCTGCTTTGCCTGCAGGGCCTGCTGCTCGCGTTGTAACTGAAGTTGTTTGTCGTGCAGTGTCTGACTGGTCAGCGTGATTTGTTGTTTATCCTCACTAATGGATTGCAGCAGGGCATTGACCTCTTCAATTTGCTTGCTGCGTGCGTTATTAAAATAATCATAATAGCTCATAACCCGGCTGATAGTTGCTGGATTTTGCTGATTTAAAAGTAATTTGATGTATTCCTGGCGTCCAATCGCATAACTGGCCTGCAGCTGACCGGATAGTAGCTGTTGCTGAATGATCAGTTCCTGATTATGTTTTGCCAGATTGCTATTGTGTTCGGATAAACGGGCATCGAGAATTTTTGTTTGCTGCTGGGTGTTGAAAAGTTGACGAGCGTTGTTGGCAACCGACAGTTCGGCCTGTTTAATATCTTTATCCAACTGACTTTTTTCGCTGTGCTGTTTTTTCAGATCATTTTTCAGCGTATTGATTTGCTGGCGTAATTGCTTCAATTCCTGTTGTTTCAATTGTCCTTTCGAGGGTTTTTTTTGTGCAGAAACTGCAGTACCGGAAACGCTGAGCAGGATGGGCAATAGAAACAAAGCAAGCAACACAGGCAGCAGTAACAGATGCTGCCCGGGAAATGGCTGAACAGAACAATTTGATGTTTTATGCGCTTTGTGCTTCAACATCTTCCGCAAGTGTCACCAGGGGACGGCCATTCATTTCAGAAGGAATTTTCAGTCCCATTAAATACAGCATGGTGGGGGCAATGTCTGACAATGCACCGCTTTCAGTCATGACCGCATCACGTCCTATATAAATAAAAGGTACTGGATTGCAGGTATGAGCGGTGTGTGCCTGACCGGTTTTTTCATTGAGCATAAGTTCGGCATTACCATGATCGGCAGTGAGCAGTATTTCGCCGCCAACTTTAAGAATTGCCCGGCTAATCTGGTCAATAAAGGTATCCAGTGCTTCAATTGCAACAATAGTGGCTTCTTCATTCCCCGTATGGCCCACCATATCGGGATTGGCAAAATTACAGATAATCACGTCATATTGTTCGGAGTTGACTGCGGCAATGAATTTATCGGTCAATTCCGGGGCACTCATCTGAGGTTGCAGATCATAGGTTGCCACATCGGGTGAGTTAATCAAAATCCGATCTTCATCGGGAAACGGATCTTCAACACCGCCATTAAAGAAAAAAGTCACATGGGCATACTTTTCAGTCTCCGCAATACGCAGCTGGCGCAAACCGAGATTGGAAATATACTCACCGAAGACATTGGTCAACCGTTCTGGCGGGAACGCTACCGGAATATCAAACTTGGAAGAATATTCTGTCAAACTAACAAATTCAGTAAGCTTAAAGCGACGAGAGCGTTTAAATGCTTCAAATTTATCCTCAATAAAAGGGCGTGTGATCTGGCGCGCCCGATCAGAGCGGTAATTCATAAAAATCATGACATCACCGTCTTTAATCTGAACCGCTTCACCACCTTTTGGGATGATGCTGGTAGCCTTGACAAACTCATCCGACTCGCCGCGCTGGTAGGCCAGATCAAGCGCATCCAGTGCTGAATCTGCTGTGAATTCACTTTTTCCATCGGCAATTACATCATAGGCTGACTTGATCCGTTCCCAGCGGTGATCTCTGTCCATAGCATAATAACGTCCCACAATTGAGGCGAAACGGCCATGCCCCAGTTCATGAAATACGATCTGCATTGCCTTTATGGATTCCTTGGCGCTTCTCGGTGCAGTATCGCGGCCATCAAGAAACGCATGCAGGTACAACTTGTCGATACCTCGCTCGGCAACCAGTTTGGTCATGGCGTGAATATGGCATTCGTGACTATGTACACCGCCGGGAGAGAGCAATCCCATAATATGTATGGCAGAATTATTTTGCAGGGCTTTATCAATGGCTTCGGTCAAAGTACAGTTGGTAAAAAATGAACCGGTACGAATGGCGCGACTGACGCGGGTGTACTCCTGGTAAACAGCCCGGCCAGCTCCGATGTTCAGGTGTCCAACCTCAGAATTGCCCATCTGTCCGGCAGGCAGGCCGACTTCGGCTCCGGAAGCTTTTATCAGTGTGTGGGGGTATTGCTGCCACATTTTATCCCACACAGGGGTTTTGGCTTCAATGATAGCATTGTGGCTGGGGCTTTCTGAATAGCCCCAGCCATCCAGAATTACAAGTGCCAGAGGTTTCGGAGTTGTTGACATAATTTATTGTAGAGTGATGGTTGCAGTTATGGTCATAATATGGTGTTAAGTTGTTATTTTTTCAAGTAATTAGTGTCGATCCGTTTATTGGACTTTTAACCTTCTTTCTTTAGAAGGGGGAAGTAGAAAACAGCTATTTCCAGATGGACACTCATTAGTATAAGATTAGCTTATGGCTGAAAATTATGTTACATACATGTTTCACATGACGATAGGATGGCAATTGACTCATAGCATTCCCTTATACAAATACAACACCATATAATAAGTTATTTTGGGTGTACTAATAAAGCAATTGCTGGAAAATCTTTAAATTTTCAATTAAAAAAATAAAAAAATTACAATTAATGAGTAATATTTAAAAAAAATAGCTGTTTTCTTTAAGTATTACTGTATACTGTTATTGTTATATTAGTGAAAAAACCAGGGAGCACAAATATGGGTGACCAATTTAACCTCAGCGATACCGATTGTTGTGATATGACTATGGATTTAATGTCCCGCGATGAGGATATCGATCGTGCCTCTCGTTCATTAAAAGCAATGTCTCATCCACTGCGTTTAAAAATCTTGTGTACCTTAGGGGATCAGGAGATCAGTGTGCAGGACATTGTCGAAAAAGTCGGCACATCACAAAGTAATATTTCACAGCATCTGGCGATACTGAGAGACAAGGGTATTCTGGCTTCACGTAAAGATGCAAATCGCGTTTACTACCGAGTTGGCGATTCCAGAACGTTGCGCCTGATTGGCATGATGAGAGATGTTTTCTGTACTCTCGGCAGCTAATACTCTCTGTGGTTAAGTAAAATAGCCAATGCCGCGATGTGCAGACGGTTAGCACGTTACACTCGGGCAAAGCAAAACGGTTGTGTTTAGGCAAAAAACCATCAGGGCGTCAAGGTATTTACATTTTTAACTGTAGTCATAAATAAATACCTGATCGGACTCAGGTTTTGTCCTGTCTGGTTCTTTTAATCTCTCTGTATCGCTCTATCCCAAGAGTATCCACTCCTTAATGTCTGCGTCTGCAGTACTTCAAGTAAATAATAATTCGCCTGAATTCAGGAAAAAAGTAAAATGAATGATAATCCAGATTTTCATCTGGTGTTGTTTTTGCTATGCTAGCAAGTTGCGTATAAAACAAGATATAGTCACTTTAAGGTGTTATGGTAATTGATAATGGAACATTTGAACGAATTTTTTACAGTTAATTGGGTTATGATATTAATGTGGTTTTTCCTGCTGGGGATGATCATCAATTCTTTTTTAAAATCAAGCCACGATATCAGTCCTCAACAAACTGTACAACTCATGAGTCACGAAGCAGGCAGTGTGATACTTGATATCAGGGAAGACAAAGAATATCAGTCAGGTCATATCAAAGATTCTATTCATATCCCATTGAGTTCGCTTTCTTCGCGTGTTAATGAGCTGAAAAAATATAAAGAAAAAAATATTATTTTAGGTTGTCGTTCCGGGAGTCGTTCTAGTAGAGCCTGTGGGATGTTGAAGAAAAATGGCTTTGAAAAAATTCATAACCTTCGTGGTGGTGTAGTGGCCTGGGAAAAAGATAATCTGCCAATGAGCCATGGTAATTAAACTAGGGTTAATAAAACTATAGTTAATAAAATAAGGGTAAATAAAACAAGCGTCACAGAAAAAAGGGTCATTAAATGTCCAAAGTACAAGCAGAAATTACCATATACATTACCCAGCATTGCCCCTATTGTGTAAGAGCCAAAAGTCTTTTGCACGCCAAACAGGTAAATTTTAGCGAAATTGATGTTGGAGTTCAGCCTGAATTGCGTGCTGAAATGATACAAAAAAGTAATGGCGTGACTTCCGTGCCCCAGATTTTCATTGGCGGGATCCATATTGGAGGTTGTGATGGCCTGTTTGCTACGGAGGCATCAGGCAAGCTGGATGGTTTATTATTTCCTCAGCCCTGAGCGGATAAAGCAGCCCTGAGCGGGGAAATAGCCCTGAGTCAGGCTAAAAAGCAGGGTATATTATCAGTAACTATAGTGTTTTTCTGGAGTAGACAAAATGAGTGATATGGTGCATATTGTTTGTCCCCAATGTGATGGTATTAATCGAATCCCTGCCACTAAACTGGCTGCAGGTGGGAAGTGCGGAAAATGTCAGCATTTATTATTACCCGGTAACCCTGTTGAGCTGAACGCTGCTCGTTTTAACAAGCACATTGAAAAAAACGATTTACCGGTTCTGGTTGACTTCTGGGCTCCCTGGTGTGGTCCGTGCAAAATGATGGCGCCGGTGTTTGAGCAGGTTGCCGGGCATTTCCAGCATCAGCTGGAGCTGGTAAAAGTCAATACTGAGCAGGAACAAGCTCTGGCGGCACAATTTTCTATTCGAAACATTCCGACCATTGCATTATTTCACCAGGGCAGAGAAATTGCCCGACAAGCCGGTGCAATGGATAAAAATAGCCTGATTCAGTGGGTGCAAAGCCACCTTTAACAAGATTTGCAATATTCAATCAGTAACAAAACAGACACAAAATAATAGACAATTTAGGATAAATTATGGCAGAAGAACAAGCTAATGCGACAAATAATGAAGCAGCACAGCAGCAATTTTCGATTCAAAAAATTTATTGCAGGGATGTTTCGTTTGAAACACCCAATTCACCGCAAATATTTACTGATAAGTGGGAGCCTGAATTAAAAATTGACTTACATACAGCCGTTAATCCTTTGGCCGAAAATGTCTCTGAAGTGGTGTTAACCGTTACCGCAACGGTTAAAGTAGCGGATAAAACCGCGTTTCTGGCTGAAGTACAGCAAGCTGGAATTTTCAATGTTGCAGGCTTTGAAAAAGCACAACTGGATGCCATGTTAGGCAGTTATTGCCCCAATATCCTGTTTCCTTATGCTCGTGAAGTGATCTCGGAACTAGTGAATAAAGGCGGTTTCCCCCAGCTTATTCTGCAACCCGTTAACTTTGACGCAGTTTATACACAACACCTGCAACAGCGTCAGGCACAACAGGAAAATGATAAACAATCAGGCTCAGATGCGGTACATTAAATCGTTTCTTTGTTTTCAACAGCACATGGATAGATGTAAACAGTGACAGACAAGCAAACCATAAGTGTTCTTGGTGCTGGTTCCTGGGGGACAGCTCTGGCAATCCTGTTAGCTAAAAATGGTCACGAAGTTCTTTTATGGGGAAGAAGTAAAGAAAAAATTGCCGCCATGCAGGAAGCTGGTGAAAATATTTTCTTTCTTCCCGGCATTGCTTTCCCTGATGGACTTAACATTACCCATGATCTGGAGCTGGCCGTTCAGCAAAGCGCAGAACTTTTGCTGGTTGTACCAAGCCATGCTTTCCGTGATATGTTGCTGAAAATTAAAGCCATCAAGCCACAAATTCAACGTCTGTGCTGGGCTACTAAAGGACTGGAACCGGAAACGCATCAACTGTTGCATCAGATTGTGGCCAATGTATTTACCAAATTGCCTAATCAGGCAGTAATTTCCGGACCGACCTTTGCCAGGGAAGTGGCAATGGGTCTGCCCACTGCAGTGACCATTGCAGCAAAAAATTTAAGCTACGCACAGGATCTGGCAAAGCTGCTTTGCAATGCCACGTTTCGCCCTTATGTCAGCCAGGATGTGATTGGTTTGGAAATTGGCGGTGCAGCAAAAAATGTCATGGCCATTGCAGCAGGTATTGCGGATGGTCTGGGTTATGGTGCCAATACCCGCTCTGCGCTGATCACCCGTGGGCTGAATGAAATCGGCCGTCTGTCCAGTAAAATGGGTGGTACAGACCATACCTTGATGGGGTTGTCGGGTCTGGGTGATTTGCTGCTAACCTGTACTGATGATCAATCCAGAAACCGCCGCATGGGCCTGGCGATTGGCAAAGGGATTTCGATTGCCCAGGCACAGGCTGAAATTCAGCAGGTTGTGGAGGGTATTCAGGCAGCTAAATTAATCCACACACTGGCAAAAGAGCAGCAAATTGAAATGCCTATTATCGAACAGGTTTATCAGGTTTTGTACCATAAACTGGCACCACAAAAAGCAGTTCAAAACCTTTTGACCCGGGAATACAAAATGGAGTAAGTGGTTTTTTCGGCATTCCTTAAGGCTGCCCTAAGTACAGACATGAACAATAATAAAGCCATTGGTATTTTTGATTCCGGTGTGGGCGGCCTTTCGGTATTACAGCACATCAGTCAATTACTGCCCTACGAAGACATTATTTATGTGGCTGATAGCGGTTATGCACCCTATGGCTGTATGGATGAACAGTTTATTGAATATCGTTCCAGAGTGATAACGGAATACCTGCTGGAAAAGGGCGTCAAGGTGGTTGTTATTGCCTGTAATACGGCTACCGCTTCCATTATTGAAAAGTTTCGTGAACAATACGGCATACCTTTTATTGGCGTTGAACCCGGCATCAAACCAGCTATAGACATCTCGAAAAATGGTCATGTCGGGATAATGGCAACAACGGGTACCTTATCCAGTACGCGATATTATGAACTGAGCCAGCGTTTTGAGCGCTCGATTAATCTGTATAATCAGGCCTGCCCCGGTCTGGCCGATCAGGTAGAATCCGGCCTGGTAGATGTTCCGGAAACTCTGCGCTTACTGGAAAGTTTTGTGCATCCGTTGTTGAAAAAAAACATCGACACGATAGTGCTTGGCTGTACTCATTATTCTTTCTTAAGCACTCTGATACGACAAATCACCGGTGATTCTATCGCTTTGGTGGACACCAGCAGGGCCATTGCGGAACAGCTTGCCCGTGTCCTTGAGCAGGAATCTGTGCAAAAAAGTCTGGCTCAAGCAAACCCGGAACAAGGAGCTGTTTCCTATTTTACTACCGGTTCGATTTGCAAGACCCGTGCAGCTATGAGCCGTTTGCTGGGTCAGGAAGTCAGTGTACATAGTGTGATTTAAGCAGTGTGATTTAAGCAGTTTAATTCATGCCGTATCGGATCAGCATCTGTCTTGGCTGTGACTGGGGTGCCTGACCTGGATTCATATACCGGCGAACTTCAGCTGTCTCCAGGCTTCATAGGCTATGATTGACACGGCATTGGACAGATTGATGCTACGGCTATCCTGTTTCATTGGGATCCGTATCCGTTCACTAATATAAGCAGCAGACAAGATGCTATCAGGAAGCCCCCGGGTTTCCGGGCCAAATAACAGGTAGTCTCCAGCCTGGTATTCAGGGCTGGTATGGCATGCAGTGCCCTTGGTGGTGCAGGCAAATAGACGTTGTGACTGGGTGTTTTTCAGAACTTCATTATGATAAAAATGGTCAAAATCCGGATGTATTTTAACCTCAGCGTACTCATGATAATCCAGGCCGGCGCGACGCATTTTCTTGTCTTGCAGATCAAATGCCAGCGGTTCAATTAAATGCAATTGCATTCCGGTATTGGCACATAAACGAATAATATTGCCGGTATTGGGCGGAATTTCAGGTTCAAAAAGGACAATGTTCAGCATCAAGAGATTATACTCTATTTGCGTCTGGCAAGGCTAAAAACGCATCATTTCCCAACGTGACCCGAGTGCTCTTAATTGAGGATAATCACTCTTTATATCTTTCTATATAAAGAGTACCGAAAAATCTGGTTTAACTTGTGCTTGTATTTCTATATACTTTAGCAAGCTTACAAATTAAAAAGAGAACAATAATAGGCTAACAAAATTTCTTACCGGTATCGATGATTAACCTATAGAGAAATAAAGGTACGTCACATTGCCCTCCATTTGCCAACAAAAACCGCTTGCGATTCTGGTTGTTGATGAAGATCTGCACATGCGTGAAAGCATCAGGGATCTTCTGGCACTTTATGATATGAACAGCGTTCTGGCTGCAGATGGGCAGGTAGCGTTGCAATATCTTGCAGATGAACAATTTGATCTGGTTTTACTTGATATTGATATGCCAAAAATTGATGGTCTGCAGGTGATGCAGGAAATTCATGATCATTATGCCAAAACCGATATCATTGTTCTTAGTGGCCAGGCCTCATTTGAAAATGCACGCCAGGCATTGCGAATGGGAGTTCAGGATTTTCTTATCAAACCCTGCAATCCAGCTGAACTGATTGAATTGATCGATAAAATTGCGCAAAAAAGACAATTAAATACAGAAAAAAGCAACCAGGCTATAGACAAAAGTGCTTTAAATGAAGTCGAAAAAACACTGCTGGAGCTGGAAACTATTATTCACAATGAAGATTTAAACCTTGCCCATGCAATTATTAATTCCAGCCCTGCTGTGGCATTCCTGTGGAAAAATATGTCCAGCTGGCCGGTTCAGTTTGTGTCGGAAAATGTGGTGAATTTACTGGGTTATACGGCTAATGAATTTATTACCGGAAAAGTGATTTACAAGAATATTATTCACCCTGACGATTTGCAACGGGTTACCAAAGAAGTTGCAAAGGGTGACAATAGCGTCAAGTTTAATCATAAACCCTATCGGATTATTACTAAATCCGGTGTGGTTAAATGGGTTGACGACAGTACTTCGATAGTGCGGGATGAGGATGAAAAGATCAGCCATTATCAGGGGATTATTATTGATGCCACAGAGCGAGAACTGGCCCGGCAGGAAATGCTCAGAAATCAAATGTCCCTGGAACATATTGCTCATCATGATGCCCTTACCGGCCTGCCCAATCGGCTGCTGCTGTTGGATCGTCTGCAGCAATCCATTAAAAAAGCTCAGCGGGCTAAAAAACACCTGGCGGTATTGTATATTGATCTGGATAAATTCAAGCCAATCAATGATACCCTGGGACATGCTGCGGGTGATGAAGTGCTCAGAGCCGTTGCGAAAAGGTTGACTAAAAATGTCCGCTCTGTGGATACCATAGCCAGAATCGGCGGTGATGAATTTATTGTTGTCATGGAATCTGTGAGCAATCTCAAGGACGTCAAAAGCATGGCTGAGAAACTCAAGCAATCACTGCAACAATCCATTCACTGGGATATGCATGAACTTTTCATTACATCAAGTATTGGTATCAGCCTATCGCCTGATGATGCGATGAATGCCGAGGAACTGATGAAAAAGGCTGATTATGCCATGTATCAGTCAAAAGAGAGAGGACGTAACCGGTTTCAGTTTTTTCATGCCTGAGAAAGAGATTGTACTGGGTATTTACTGGAACCGTCAGGCAGGCAAACAGCAGTTCAATTTCTGTAGACATTAGGAAAAAGAGCATCTATTATTTCTTAGTAGCAACTACAACGGTTATGTTACTAATGATTCCAGCAATTCTAATTTTTCATTGTGGCGGTAAAGGTAGAAAGTCAGGCAAAAAAAATTAATCTACAAAACTTAATCTACAAAACTTAATCTACAAAACCTTAATCTACAAAACAAGGAGGTTGATAGATATGATAAAGCCAGCCATGTGCAGAATGATATCAATTTATAGATACTTTTTTATCTTTCGTTTTGAATTTGTTATTAATTGTTACCTATGCATTAATCTTTTCTTTTTCCCTAAGACCACTGTTTTATTGTGTGCAGATGCGTGATGAACAGCCACATAAGACAGATTACAGTCATCCCATTTTCATCTGATCATTTTCTTAATGCAGTCAGTGCATGTTTTGAGCAACTTGATTACCTAGTCAATACTTTAGTACCTGAGATTTGGCTAAACAAAGATGAACGGGATATGACACAATTTTATGTTGTGTTGTTTGACCAGGATATTGATAAACAAGCTGTCCTTGATGAGATCATTAATAAAGTAAAGAAAAACAGAGTGTTTGGAATTTTTTGTAGTGAATCCGCTTCATGGCAACCAGAAATCATTACTCATCTTGATGATTATTTGGGTTGGCCCAGCCATATTAATGAACTTGCGTTTCGAGTTAACCGATTTTATAACAGCGAAATGGGCCAGGAACAAACTTGTTACCCTAACCTGCATGCAGAATTTGTCGGTCTCAATCTCATTGGAAAATCTGAAAAGTTCATGGAAGTGCTGACCTATATAAAGAAAACAGCTAATTGTAACGCGTCAGTAATTATTGAAGGTGAAACAGGTACAGGTAAGGAACTTGCAGCACGTGCAATCCACTATCTCGGAAAAAGAAGTGACTACCCGTTTATTCCTGTAAATTGCGGTGCATTGCCAGATACTTTATTGGAGAATGAATTATTCGGGCATATGAAAGGATCGTTTACTGATGCCAAGGAGAGGCAAACAGGCCTGGTGGAGCAGGCACATGGCGGTACCTTGTTTCTTGATGAAATAGATGCTTTAACACACAAAGGGCAGGTGGCACTATTAAGATTTCTTCAGGATAGAAAATACAGGCCATTGGGTGGTGATATTGATAAACAGTCTGATGTCAGGATCCTGGCAGCAACAAATGTTAATATGGATGATCTTGAAAAGTGTGATTCATTTAGAAGCGATTTGCTATATCGCCTGAATGTCATGACTATCAGGATGCCGTCCTTGAGGGAAAGGGCAGGGGATATTAAATATCTGGCAAAACATTTTTTAAAAAGATGCGGCGAGGAAAATGACGATGACAGTAAATCTTTCAGTAACAATGCCCTGAAGGAGATGCAGTTTTATAAGTGGCCGGGAAATATCAGGGAGCTTGAAAATGTTGTCTATAGAATGTTTTTTCTCGCTGAACATAATGTGATTGATTGTGTTTTGCCAGATGAAAAGCGCCGAGACAGACGGCATTCAGTTTATGATAGAAGAATGAGTGCCTATTACCATCAGAGTTTTTCTGAGGCGAAAAACAATGTTATCAGCGATTTTGAAAAAAACTATCTCAATTGGTTGTTTAAAGAAACTAAGGGCAATGTAACTCAAGCCGCTATCAAGGCAGAAAAGGAGCGCAGATCAATGGGCAAACTGTTTAAAAAATATGGTTTGAAATAAATTAATTTTTGCGGATGCCCTTAGTTGCAATAGCTCGATCACAGCCATTTAAGACGAAAAAATATCATCGCTGCTCGGAGCACTTTTTAACTTCAGGTGGGGTGTTCATGACCCACACTATTGGTTTGTTATTTTTGCTACATATTATTCGTTATTTCAATGATTTAAAACATCTATTGACGTTGTAGTGTGGGTCAAAAGTAGCCCACCCTTTACAACTTCTCCTCAGTCAGCCTTAGAGATTCAATATCTTATTAAATTAAAATCTGGCACAGGTATTGCTTTTCATTTCTCATGTTCTTTAAAAGAGACAATGAAATGGATCAGGCCAGCAGAGCGGGGATTGATTATATTGCAAGCAAGATTACAGACTACTTTCGTAAATATCCTAACGCTGCCGATACGGCTGATGGTGTTTTTAAGTGGTGGTTGTCAAGAGAACAGGTGAGGTGCACGCATGAACAGGTTGAAAGTGCCCTGGAATGTTTGATAGAAGAAGGTGTTGTCACAAAAACGATATTATCAGATGGGAGAACACTCTATTCCTGTAAAAAAGCAGACGGTGAGTAAACATAAGATTGATAAATTAACCGGATTTGATGATTAAGTCTGTGTACAAAATATAAAGTGTTTAACAAAAATGGAAGAATTGTTTATCAAATCAAAGAAGCTGATATGGATGTAGATCCACGTTGCGTAAGTAACACTGAAGAATCTGATTATTACGCGACCTCATTTGAACATGTGTTAGCAGAGCTTGAAAAGATAGATGTATTATTGCGTTGCAATGTGCATAAGGCGCGAACTCAATGTACTGAACACGATGAGTTCAAGGGACTCTATATTTCAGAACAGCAGGTTGATGATCTGTTAGCAAAGCCTAATGGCCTGCCTTGAACCGGGCGAGACTCAGAGTACTACATTTAATCTGTTTGAATGGTACTTACCCGCATCGCCGGGGGAATACAAGCTGATTGTCTACTATCAGGCCGACGAGGAACTGATGGAATTACCCGATGATATCGTGCGGGGTGTGTTTGCCAGCCAGCCAGTTGGACTGGATATTCAGTGACGATAGTCGAAATGTTAAGCGTTAAAAACAAGTCAATAAATAGGGCTTACCTGTAGTAGTTCAAACTTTATCTGACAATAGCAAAGTCTCAAATTCACTTCTTTATTCAGTCGCTTTCGTCCCAAACCGTGAAAAATAGCACTTCATTTTACGCAAACAATGGAAATCCAGTGTTGCATTGTACTCTTTCAGGGTAGCTTTAAATAAATAATAACTCTTAAAATCTTTATAGTGGGACTGATGAAAATTAATCAGGATAGTCATCAATTCACTGGGGGATCATTCGACCTTTTCTTTTTCTATTTTTGTCTCCGGATTCCAGTAATCTTTTCTATCATTCAAGGTAAAAGACTTTATTGAAATCATCGATATTACAATACAATTCATCTATAGTAGTCACTTGCTTGTTCCTTGCGATAGATCATCTAATTTTGTCATTAAATGATCTGATCGTGGAACAGGCGGCATTTAGTTCAATATTTTTATTTCTTATCCAGAACTCGGGTTAAATTAGCTTTTTGCTATAATTCGCGATTTTAAATACAATGAATTTTATAAAAAAATACTTTACCAGAAGAATACTGCAAAAACATGCTATTTCTTTTAATGAATGGCACGATACCACCCTTCAGATCCCCCTGTTTCAACACCTGTCAAACAAAGAAAAAGTTCAGTTACGTAAACTAAGCACATTGTTTTTATACAAAAAAACAATTGTTGGTGCCAAAAATTTTAAAATCACAAAAGCTATACAGATTACGATTGCCGCTCAGGCTTGTTTACAAATTCTTAATCTTGGAATGGGTGCCTTTAACGGTTGGGTAGAAATAATAATCTATCCAGGCGCATTTAAAGTCAATCGTGAAATTACCAGCGCCAATGGACTCGTCCATCACGAAAATAATACACTCAGCGGAGAAGCCTGGGATCGTGGTCCGGTAATACTTTCATGGGATGATGTGGAACATGAAAGTTATAATCTGCTACCCGGAAATAACGTCGTCATTCATGAGTTTGCCCACAAACTGGATATGCTTAATGGTCGAGCAAACGGTATGCCACCACTACATCCCAATATGCCTATTGAACAGTGGAGCCAGACGCTGAGTCACGCTTACGAATTATTAAACAATAATCTTGATAATTTTCAGCATAGTTACATCAACCCCTATGCAAGAACAAATCCTGCAGAGTTTTTTGCTGTTATCAGTGAATATTTTTTCACCGCACCAGATATCCTGTTTCAATATTGCCCGGATGTCTATGAACAACTAAAACAATATTATCGTCAGGATACTTTGCTTCGTTCTACTTAGTGGTCATAACCTGCATTTTTAATAAAGATCAGCTTTCACCGCGAAGCTGTCATCCGAATTTATGTGACAAACAATAAAACAGTTTTTCACAACAACCGGCCAATACCACAAAATAAAAATACAGAACATCAGATAAACTAAAATGGAAAAATGAATGGCTATTAAAGCAACAATCTACAAAGTCAAATTGGAAATAAGTGATTGTGACCGAAATTACTTCCATAGCCATGAATTAACGATTTCCTGCCACCCTTCAGAAACCGAGCAGCGCATGATGGTACGCCTTTTAGCTTTTGCTTTATATGCCAGTGATGATTTAAGTTTTACCAAAGGTTTATGTGCTGACGATGAACCTGAATTATGGAATAAAAATCTAAGTGGTGAAATTGAACAATGGATTAGTCTGGGACAGATTGAGGAAAAACAGCTTAGAAAGTCTCTTGGGCGTTCAAAACAGGTTATAATTTTTACCTATGCCGGACAAAAATCTTCAGTCTGGTGGAACAAAAACCAATCACACTATAGTCAATTAAACAACTTACAAATCATTAATATCAAACCTGAAAATGTCACAGCAATGCAGGATTTTGTCTCCCGGAATATGAATTTACAAGTGACCATTCAAGAAGGAATTATCTGGTTAAGTGATTCCAGCCAGACAATAAGCATTGAACCAGAAATTTGGTTAAGAAGCTAACCAAAGCCTGAATCTTAATCCCCACGCACTACTAATACCTGTTGTGATACTGCTAATTTCACCATGACGATTAATAATAAAAAAAGAGGGTGTCACAAAAACATCCCACTTTTGACTGGTCTGATTTTACCAGCCTTATGTCATTAGATTACGCAACCAGCTTGTTAAATATTTCAGCCAATTTGATCGGATCTGCTTTTTTAACATGTCCTGATAGCCTAATGGTATTAACAAATAGAAGTTTTAAATCACTGGGATCAGTATAGCTAAAATCTCCTAGTGCATGGGCTGCTTGTAACATTTTTACCCCTAAAGGTTGTTTTTGTACACGTAGACCGGAAGCCTTTAATGCACTGACAATTAAATCTAATGCACGTTCCATATCATCTTGCTTATTTCCACTGCCCTTTAATTTGGACACTTTTTCATTTTTTATTTCAAAAGAGGTTTGACCTGTTTTTCTTAATTCTAATAAGTATTCCTTTTTCTTATCTTCTGACAGATCGGATAGTAAAATTTCCATAGAAATTTCTTGTGAATCTGGATCAGTCATCACCAAACCTTTTTCAACTTGAACTCTAAATCGTTCTTCTAAATCTTCGAGTGTTTCACCCTTTTCTAAAACACCCGATTTTCTAGCATTATTAATTCGTTTTATGTAATACTGAAATTCTGCAAATATTGATTCTTTCATTGATTGTTTACTTTCTTTAATTATTAAGAGGATACCTATTCAGAATACTCATTTCCATTGCTGTGATTTTATTCAGTCTCATCATATTCAATGGTCAACGTAATATTTTCAGGCGCTTTATCTGGCAATGTATTTCTTTTTATGTATATTGTAGATACCGGTGTATTTGCATCATTACTGGAATAAACTTGTGTACCCTTAGTTGATTTGACCCATTCCATTGTCACTGTTTTTTTCATTTTGATAATATCCTTAGTTATACATAATCAAGCAACTTGATGCTTTTTGGTTGATAAAGTGGATGTGCCGGCTGACCTACTGCCGTTATTTTAAAACATTTTAAAGGAATATCTTTAAGCAATTGAAGAACTTTTTTATCTCGTTTCATAAAAGAGCCATGATTACCCCAAGCAGCCACAACCAACTCTGCTTCATCACATTGTGCTTTAATATGGTAATTATTTTTATAGCCTATCGGTTTTGGTCTTATTTTTAACTCACGGGGAACAGTGGCTCGATAAGCAAACAAATTGACCATGACATATTTACCATAACCCCAGTCTTTAGCAAAATTAACACATCGCCTCAAAGTTGGATCATCAAGATTCTCATCCGCAGTGGATGGATTTAAACCTATAAAAACACAAGTGCCCTTACTTGAATCCCATTCACGCCATAGCACATAGCGATAAAGACGATTTCTGGATAAAATGGCTCCTTTATTCATATCATCAATAAAAAACGGCTAACCAAATAGTTTCAGCTTCCGGATCAGTCCATTTTACCTTGTGTTTTTTATGTGCAGGAATATTGATATAGTCACCGTTCTTCATCTTAATATCAGAGCCATCAATAAATGATAAAACAGCTTCTCCTGCCAGAACCATTACCCACTCATTTTTGTCTTGATCATACCAGCCGGATTCAGGAGATTGATGTCCCTTTGATATTATCCGTTCAATACTGACATTTTTACTGTTAACAATCTGTTCAAATACTTCTTTATCAAGATTTTTAGGGATATTATCAAAAAGGTTTGGCATGATTATAATTATTTACCCAAACTGATAGTGCTTTCTAAGCGCTTTTTTAACTTCCCAGACACAGGATAATGCAGCCGGGAAAACAACAATATCTCCGGCACAAAAGTGAACTGTTTCAGTATCTGTTTTGACTTTGTGTTCGGTCAATGAAGAAGGTAGCTGAAATAAACTATCTTTCAGAAAATTCATTAGTTGTTATAAAAATCGCATAGTTCCAGCGAATAAATCCATAACTTCGTTAGATTTCTTCAGTAAACATGCTATATTTTATAGCAAGCCGATAAACAAAGGTGTTGAATATTTAAAGAATTGAATGCTTTCTTATTATATGTCAATAAGATACTCAGCATTCTACTCAACAAGATATCTTGCTATGAATAACTCATTGTATCTTACTGATATTAAAAGGCAATTTCTTTTTTTAGTTAAATTATCAATACCTTTGTTTATCGGCTTGATTTTATAGAGTGGATTCCTATAGGCATGAACAAAAACCTGAAAATCAGTAGTAAACTTATACTGGCATTTCTTAGTGTTGCTTTAATACCTCTAATAATCAGTGGTATTTTGTATTATCAGCATGCAAAAAAAGCCCTGACTCATGAAATTTATAATCATTTATTTTCCGTTGCAAACATTCAAAAACATCGGTTAAAAAGCTCATACGAGCAGAACATAGAACGCATATCATTGATTGCAAGCCGAACACAGATGCGTATCAGTCTGGCTCGGTATTTAGAAAAACCGACACTGGTTGACCATCAAAAAATTAAAAAAATCATTGGTGATGCCCGGCGTTCAATAAAAGGTATTCTTAATATTTCTGTATCTTCGGTCACTGGTCTAATACTGGCTTCTACCGATCAGACACGCATTGGCAGTTCTATTCATGAGCAAAGCTATTTTAATAATGGTCTGGATAGTAATCGTGCAGATGATCTTAGTATAAATCAATCAGGCCAGTTACAAATCACCATTTCTGGCCCACTGCTGTTAGACAATCGGCTGATTGGCGTTATTGTGGTTGAATCAACTGCAGAAAGTCTTCTGGTCATGACCTCTGACTATTCTGGCCTGGGAAAAACCGGTGAAACCATGCTGGCTAAACCCGTTGGCAATGGCAATATGGTCTATCTAACCCCCTTGCGTTTCGACCAAAATGCTGCAGTCAATCGAATCCTGAGTAAGAAAGATGTTGATATTTATCTCAACTCCGGTAAATATGATCAAATTTTAAAATTTGCCTTAGACTATCGAAGCAAAGCAGTACTCAGTGTTTCTGAACAATTATTCATCCCTGACTGGTTGCTTATTGTAAAAATTGATCAGGAAGAAGCATTGGAACCGGTTAATAGTTTAATCTTAAAAATACTTTTGTTCCTGATGGCCTCTGCAGTGATCGTATTAGTTATCTCATTTTTTGTCTCCCGTTCCATCAGTAGGCCGGTCGAGCGCCTGACTCAGTTAGCGAATGACATTGGTATGGGACAAAGAAATATCGAACTGGGCCCGGAATTACAACAGGCTCCACATGAGATCCACAGTCTGGGTATATCCATAGACAATATGTCTCATTCTCTGCTGAAATCCGAAATCACATCAGAACAGGCTCGCATAGAACTCAAAAAAATGGCTTATTACGATCCTCTCACTGGCCTGGCAAACCGGCGATTTCTGTCAGAACTCATAAAGAATAGTATCACCAGCTCTAAACGTTCCAACACAAAAATCGCTATTTGTTTTCTTGATCTGGATGGTTTTAAGCCTGTCAATGATAACTATGGTCACGATATCGGGGACAAGTTACTGATTAAAATAGCTACCGGACTTCAGTCTGTACTCCGTTCAGATGACAAAATCTCTCGCCTTGGTGGTGATGAATTTGCAATCTTACTGGCCAATATTAATAAACTTGATGAATGCACGCGCACTCTGGAACGGATTTTATCCCGGTTATCCGAGCCACATCAGCTTGGCAACCATGTTATTAATTTATCAGGAAGTATTGGTGTGACGATTTATCCGGATGATAAGGGCGATCCAGATACTCTTTTGCGTCATGCTGATCAAGCTATGTATCTTGCCAAAGAGCAAGGCAGAAATTGTTACCGCTTCTTTGATCATGATGCCGATAAAGAAATCAGTCTAAAAAGAAAACATCTGCAACAAATTGAGGAAGCCATTCTCAACGATGAACTGGTGCTGTATTATCAACCTAAAGTCAACATGACCCAGGGTAAGCTTATTGGTGTTGAGGCACTGGTTCGCTGGCAACACTCTGAACGCGGTCTATTATCACCTATTGAATTTTTACCCTTTATTGAAGGTAGTGCCCTGCAACAGGAACTGGATCTCTGGGTTATCCGTGAAGCCATCTTGCAGATCGAACAATGGTGGTCACAGGGATACCGTTTTTCAGTCAGCATCAATGTCTCTCCCAAAACTATTTTACAATCTGATTTTTTATCTAGAGTCACCACACAACTGACTAACCAAACCCATATTGATGGCAGTGCTCTTGAATTTGAGATTTTGGAAAGCAGTTCTCTTAATGATCTGGATGGTGTTGCCCATATTATCAAACAATGTGCACAATTAGGCGTCAGTTTCTCTCTTGATGATTTTGGTACTGGATATTCAACGCTGACCTATATTCGTCACCTGCCAGCACAAGTTCTGAAAATCGATCAATCTTTTATTCGTGATATGCTACAGGATATTGATGATCTGAATATCGTTGAAGGCGTTATCGGCCTGGCAAAGGCATTTAAACGGGAGCTCGTTGCTGAAGGCATCGAAACAGAAGAACATGGCATCAAACTCATTTCACTGGGCTGTTATTCAGGCCAGGGTTATTTTATAGCCAAACCAATGCCAGCTGATGAGATACCTCAATGGGATAAACACTACCAATACCCGGACTTATGGCTCAAACCCAATACCCCGATACGTATACTGCATAATAATGGATAATAGGGTGCGACTGAAGCCGCATATCCATAGGAGAATGAGGGATTTTGGATCCTATTAAGTTTATAGCCTACCAACAAAATCTGTTTAACTCTCTCGTCAACACGGAGAAAAACCAGAATGAAAACCGAAACGTCATGAAGATTCAGTGCATTTAGTACTTTTAGAACTTGTTCGTAAAAATACTTATCTTAAGATGGGCGTTTGTAATAGGTTCAACTGATTTTTCTAGGTTAAATG
>RCNG010000218.1_pt1 | contig 24583 bp, 25 predicted proteins | sample 2041371 | NCBI WGS metagenome assembly RCNG01 (sample SAMN09708227, study PRJNA481090) | Marine sediment metagenome, whole genome shotgun sequencing project. | biome: marine sediment; feature: ocean; material: sediment; isolation source: Sewage treatment plant 1 marine sediment (STP1) ... | reverse complement strand
GTATGCAAGATCATGGACTACGGCAAGTTCAAGTACGAACAGGCCAAGAAAGCCAAGAAGGCCAAGCAGGCTTCGCATACCGTCAAGGTCAAGACGATCCAGTTCCGACCCAAGACCGACGATCACGATTACGAATTCAAGAAGAAGCACATCATCACTTTTCTTGAAGCGGGTCACAAGGTCAAGGTCGTCATGCGCTTCCGGGGCCGGGAAATTTCCCACCTGGACCTGGCCATGGAATTCCTGAAGCACCTCGTTGGCGAGGTCGAGGAATACGGCGCACCTGAATCCCAGCCCAAGCGCGAGGGCCGGTTGATCACGTTCGTCATCGCACCGAAAAAAGTCCGTTAGCCGTTTTGGATTTTGGGCCCCACGGGGCTTTTTGAACGGGCGACCGGAGACGCTGAACGGATAGCAAAATCCGCCGGCGGTAACCCCGGGATGTCCGGGACATAAAGAGAGAGGCAACAATCATGGGCAACAAGATGAAAACCAACCGCGCCGCGGCCAAGCGTTTCAAGCTGACCGGCAGCGGAAAAATCAAGAGAAGCAAGGCTTACCACGGCCACCTCTTCACCGCCAAGAGCCCCAAGCGGCTGCGCAATCTTCGCAAGGGCGGCCTGCTGGCCCCCAGTGACGAAGCCAGGGTGCGCAAAATGCTGGGCAAGTAACCTGACACCAATTTGGTCCGGCCCCGCCTGAACGACCGGGCCGAGATAGAGGAGGCAATGAGATGCCGAGAGCAACAAACAATCCTGCCGCCAAGGCGCGCAGGAAGAAGTATCTGAAGAGGGCCAAGGGTTTTGTCGGCGGCAAGAGCAACCAGTACGTGGCGGCCAGGGAAACCGTGGAGCGCGCCCTGGCCTACGCCTACCGGGATCGCCGCAACAAGAAGCGTGATTTCCGCCGGCTCTGGATCACCCGCATCAACGCGGCCGCCCGCCTGAACGGCCTGAGCTACAGCCACTTCATCAATGGCTTGAAGAAGGCCGAGATCGACATCGACCGCAAGATGCTGGCCGATCTGGCGGTCCATGACCTGGCCGCCTTCAACAAGCTGGCCGAGGCCGCCAAGGGCGCCCTGTAGATCCGTATCGACGGTGTGGGGCTGTGGCCCCACGGATCGTGTCGCACCCTGGTTCCATCAACATGCCGGGTGCGCCCGGCGGAGGGGATCCTGACATGAAGGAAACCATCGACCGGCTTCGGTCCGAAGGTTCCGAGAGGATCAAGGCGGCGGGGAATCCGTCCGATGTGGAAACCGTGCGCGTCGCCCTGCTGGGACGCAAGGGTGAGATCACGTCCCTGCTGCGCGGCCTCAAGGATGTGGATGAGGCTGAACGGCCCGCCATGGGGGCCGAGTTGAACCGGCTGAAGGTGGACCTGACCGCCCTGTTGGATGCCCGGTTGGTCGAGATCGGCGGCGGGGTGTCGGCCGAGAAGATGTCGGTGGACCTCACCCTGCCCGGGGTTCCGCCGGCCGCCGTCGGCACGAATCATCCGCTGCTGACGGTGATGGAATCCATCTGCGACATCTTCTACGGCATGGGCTTTACCCGGGACGACGGGCCCGAGGTCGAACTGGACTACTACAACTTCACGGCCCTGAACTTTCCCGACGACCATCCGGCCCGGGATATCCAGGACACCTTCTATATCGATCCGAAGATCTGCCTGCGGACCCAGACTTCACCGGTCCAGGTCCGGACCATGGAACAGACGGAACCTCCTTTGGCCTGCATCTTCCCCGGCCGGGTCTACCGCAACGAGAACGCCGACGCCTCGCACAGTTCCGAGTTCTACCAGATCGAAGGCCTGGTGGTGGACACGGACATCAGCATGGCGGACCTCAAGGGCACCGTCGACACCTTCGTGCGCAACTTCTTCGGCGCCAGCGAGCCCACCCGATTTCGGCCGCACTACTTTCCCTTCACCGAGCCTTCGGTGGAAGTTGACATGCAGTGTGTTTCCTGCCGGGGCAGCGGCTGCGGCGTGTGCGGGCAGACCGGTTGGCTGGAAATCATGGGCGCCGGCATGGTGCATCCCAACGTTTTCAAGGCCGCGGGCTACCCGGACGACAAGTACACCGGTTTCGCCTTCGGCATGGGGATCGACCGGATCGCCATGCTCAAGTACGGCATCGACGACATCCGTCTGTTCTACGAAAATGATCTCCGCTTCCTGAACCAATTCCGAGGTGTGTCTTGAAAATCAGCCTGGACTGGCTCGCTGAATACGCGTCGTGGGACGACACCCCCGAGGAATTGGCCGCCAAGCTGACCTCGGCGGGCCTGAACGTGGAGAGCATCGAGGAAATCCAGCAGACCTTTCCCGGCGTGGTGGTCGCCCAGGTGGTTCACCGCCAGCAGCACCCGGACGCCGATCGGCTGAGCCTGTGCCGGGTCGACGACGGCACTGGCGAACCTGTCCAGGTGGTCTGCGGCGCGCCCAACGTTCGGGAGGGTTTGACCGTCCTGTTTGCGCGGGTCGGCTCCGTGTTGCCGGGCGATTTCAAGATCAAGAAATCCAAGATCAGGGGCGTGGAAAGCCTGGGGATGATTTGCTCGGGCAGCGAACTCGGTCTGTCCTCGGATTCCAACGGGATCATAGAGCTGGAAACCGACCTGGCTGCCGGTACGTCCGCCGATGAACTGTACGGGTACCGTGACACGGTGCTCGACATCGAAGTGACGCCAAACCGGCCCGATTGGCTGAGCCACATCGGCGTGGCCCGGGAAGTGGCGGCCATCTACGGAACCAAGGTTTCCATGCCGCCGGTCTGGAGTTTCCAGCCCAGCAGTGAAAACCTGGGAGTCCAGATCAAGATCGAAGACTATCAGGAGTGCCCGCGGTACGGGGCCTTTGGCGCGGCCAACCTCAAGATCGGTCCTTCGCCTGACTGGATGCAGAACCGGTTGCGGGCCATCGGTAGCCGTCCCATCAACAACCTGGTCGACATCACCAACTACGTGATGTTCGAACTGGGGCAGCCCATGCATGCCTTCGATCGTGCCCGGTTGACCGGCGACACCATCACGATCAGGGCCGCTGCGGCCGGCACCGTGGTGACCACCCTCGACGAGCAGGAACGCAAGCTCGACGAAGGCACCCTCTTGGTGTGTGACGAAAGCGGGCCCATCGCCCTGGCCGGCGTCATGGGCCTGGCCAACAGCGAGGTGACCGAACAGACCACCGACATCCTGCTGGAAAGCGCCTTCTTCGACCCCCAGCTCGTGCGCGTGGCCAGCCGGGGATTGGGTCTGATCAGCGAGAGCTCCTACCGCTTTGAACGGGGGGCGGACTGGGACATGGTCGAAAAAGCCGCCCGGCGTGCCCTGCAGCTTTTCCAGGACCTGGCCGAGGCCCATGTGCTGCCCGCCCGGGCCAACCGGCAGGACCCCGACCGCAAGAGCACCGCCTCGATTCCCCTGCGTATCTGGCAGGTCAACCGGGTCCTGGGAACAGAGATCACCACAGACCAGGCGGCCCAGCATCTGCAGGCCCTGGGGCTCAAGGTCCAGCCCATGGGGAATTCGGGCCCCGGCAGCCGCAATGCGGTGGACATGATGGTCGAGGTCCCCTCATTCCGGCGTGATCTGTTCGAGGAAGTCGATCTCATCGAGGAAATCGCCCGCAGTTTCGGGCTGGACAACCTTTCGGGCGGCGGCGGATTCCGGCGCCTGGGAGGGGGGCTCCGGCGTCCAGACGAGGCGATCACCAACCGGCTTCGCCATTGGTTCGCGGCCATCGGCTACCACGAAATGGTGACTTCGAGTTTCCTGGCCTCTGGTGACCTGGAGGGCCTCGGGGTGGCCCCCGACGATCCGCGTAGCCAGTCCCTGGCGGTCATCAACCCCAAGCACGGGGGAGATACCCAGTTGCGCACCTCCCTGCTGCCGTCCCTTCTGGAGGTCGCTCGCGGCAACCTGAACGCCGGGTCCGAACCTCCGGTCCGCCTGTTTCAGGTCAACCGGGTCTTTTGGCCCGCCGGCGCCAAAAGGACCGATTATCGGCAGAAGGACGATCTGCTGCTCCCCGAAGAACCCGTTATCCTGCAATTCGCCGTGGCAGGTTGGCGCGAGAAGGGTCTGGACGGGTTGCCGAGCGATCTGCAAGAAATCAAAGGGGTTATCGAGGCCTTGAACGCCCATTTGCGTCTTTCCCTGGAAATGACCGGGGCCGATTGCGAGGACTGGCTGCAAGGAGGATCCCAGTGGCGCATAACCGATCGTCGCGGGAAAGCCGTGGGGACCGCCGGCAGGGTCGATCCTGGCGTTCTGGAACGTTTTGACTTGGATGGGCCCCTGGCCGTGGCCGAGATCAACCTCAGTGCGGCAGATATGTCCCCGGAACCCATGGAGTACCAGGCATTTGCCCGGTTCCCGGCCGTCAAGCGCGACCTGTCCCTGCTGGTGCCCGAAGGGACGGCCTGGGGGGCCATCAAGGATACGGTTGTTGAAATCGGCGGCCCACATATCAGTGATGTGGACCTGTTCGATATCTACCGCGGCAAAGGCGTTCCCGAGGACCGGGGCGCCTTTGGAATTCGCTTGAAGTTCCGCTCGCAAAAGGGTAATTTGAAAGGCAAGACGGTCGATGGTGCCATCGTCAGGATTCTGGCGGGTCTGTCCGATCGTTTGCAAATAGAACCGAGAAGCCAGGACTGATATCCGGCAACTGCCTGCAGGTGGATCTGCCGCCGAAATCATCCGGGATTCTCATTTTGGCCGGGATCAAGGAAGAGGGCGGGCAGGACGTGGCAAGCAATCTCAACCTTCTTGAGACAAAAGTTCTGGAAGCGGTGGCGCTGATCAAGGAATTGAGGGCGGAAAACCTCATCTTGAAAGGCCGTTGCGGCGAATTGGAAGCCTGTGCCTCCGACCTTGAAGACGCCAAACGACGATTGGAACACGAACTCGACGAGGCCCGCCAGCAGGCGAACACCGTCGAGGTTTACGAGCAGAAGAGGAAGGAAATCGAGGACAAGGTCGGAGATCTGCTCCGGAAACTGGAGGCCATGGGGTAACCCTGGCCTTTCGATTTTTGGAGACCGGCCTTCAGCGGGAAGCGGTCCGAATTGGATTCCGAAAGTGTGACAGTCATCATCTTCGGCAAGGAGTACACCCTCAAGGGTGGCGCCGATCCCGAATATGTTCAGGAAGTTGCGGCCTTCGTCGATCAGAGGATGAGCGAGGTCGCCCGCAACGCAGCCGTTGTTTCCACAGACCGGGTTGCCATCCTGGCAGCCGTCAACATAGCCGACGAGTTGTTCCGCGAACAACAGAAACGCATGGAAGCTTCGGCCACGCTCGAGGATAGATCGATTCGGCTCACCCAGCTCCTGATCCAGGAGGTTGGGGAGAGCCCGGCCGCCCGTAATGATGGTGATTCCCTGCCCGGCACGTGATGCGCCGTACAAGTGAGCCAACACTTCGCGAAGGGGATTCCGGAGTTTTCGGTCTGAAGCCATGCCTCTAGGGGAAGACGGACGACCGGAACAGGAAACCCACCTGGAGCAACACGGTTCAGTTGCTTCCGGCTCACACGACCGGGCGGGGCGTACACCACCAGCCTTCGATTCCCCTGGAAGATTTCCTCCCTCAAAGCTCCATAACCCGGGAAGGAGTGACCATGCCGCAGGTACCGGCGTATGCCTTTGTCATTGCCGCCGCGGTTCTTTTTTTCCTGTTGGGCTGGGTTGCCTTCAGGATTCGTTACGACAAGCTTCACGGCCGGGCCAGCCAGACCCGCGAAAGGCTCCTGGAGGATGCCCGCCGTGAATCGACCGACCTGCTCAAGGCGGCCAAGTTGGAGGCCAAGGGAGAATTCTACCAGGCCCGCTCCCGCTTCGACCAGGAAACCGACCGCATCCGCGCCGACAGCCAGCGCCGCCAGGAAACACTGGACCTCCGTGAAGACAATCTCAACAAGAAGGTTGCCTTCATCGATCAGAAGGAGGGCCGTCTGGACCAGCTCGACGAGACTCTCCGGAAACGTCAGCAGGATAATGATGCGGACCGGGAGAAACTTTTCGCCAAGCTGGCCGAGCAGAACACCACCCTCGAGCATATCGCCGGAATGTCGGCCGAACGGGCCAAGCAGAAACTGATGGAGAACATGGTGGGGGCCGCCCGCCTGGCCGCGGCCCAAAGCATCCAGCAGGTCCGCGAGGACACCGAGCGGTCCTCCCGCCGCGAGGCCATGAAAATCCTCAGCCTGGCCATTCAGCGCTACGCTTCCGAACACGTGGCCGAGCGCACCATATCGGTGGTGGATTTGCCAAACGACGAAATGAAGGGGCGGATCATCGGCCGCGAAGGTCGGAACATCCGGGCCTTCGAACTGGCCACCGGCGTGGACCTGATCATCGACGACACCCCCGGGGCGGTCATCATTTCCGGGTTCGATCCCGTACGCCGGGAAGTGGCGCGGCAGGCCCTGGAGATCCTGATCCACGACGGCCGGATTCATCCCGGCCGCATCGAGGAGATCGTGGCCAAGACCCAGAAGGAAATGCACGAAAAAATCCTGGAAACGGGCGAACAGGCCTGCCTCGATCTGGGCCTGCAGAACGTGAACCCGGATATGTACTACTACATCGGTCGGTTGAAATACCGCACCAGTTACGGCCAGAACCTTCTGAAGCATTCGGCAGAAGTGGCAGCCGTCGCCGGGGTCGTCGCCGGGGAATTGGGTCTGGATCAAAGAGTGGCCCGTCGGTGCGGTTTCTTTCATGACATCGGCAAGGCCGCCGACCACGAGGTGGAGGGGCCGCATGCGGTCATCGGCGCCAGGTTGTGCAAGAAGTTCGGTGAGAGCGAGACGGTGATCAACGCCGTTGGCGGCCACCACCAGGACATCGAGGCGACCTCGCCCTACACCTTCATCACCTCCGCGGCGGATGCTGTTTCGGCCTCGCGACCGGGCGCCCGCCGGGAAAGCGTGGAGACCTACGTCCAGCGCCTGGAAAACCTGGAGGAGATCGCCGACAGTTTCGATGGGGTGGACAAGTCCTACGCCATCCAGGCCGGACGCGAGGTGAGGGTCCTGGTGAATCACAGCAAGGTGTCCGATGCCGAGGCCGCCATGCTGGCTGAGGAGGTCAGCCGGCGTATCGAGGTCGAGTTGGAGTATCCTGGCCAGATCAAGATCATGGTGATCCGGGAAACCCGGGCCACCTCCTACGCCAAATAGGGGGACAACGTGGACACGATTCTGCTCAAGGGGAAGCCGGTCCGGGATGCGGTGTTTGCGGAGTTGAAAGTCAAGGTGGCCTCTGCTGTCCGGCCGCCCGGCCTGGCGGTGGTCCTGGTGGGTGACGATGCCGCCTCGGCGGTCTATGTCAGCCACAAGGAAAAGGGCTGCGACGAAGTCGGTTTCCACCACGTGACCCACCGGCTGCCGGCGACGACTCCCGAAGAGGATGTCCTGGCTCTCATCGCCGAACTCAACGCCGACCCCGCCATCGATGGAATTCTGGTGCAGCTGCCGTTGCCCCGGGGAATGAACCAGGAGCGGGTGCTCATCTCGGTGGATCCGGCCAAGGATGTGGACGGGTTCCATCCCGAAAACCTCGGCCGGTTGGTGGCGGGCCAGCCCCTTTTCGTGCCCTGCACGCCCAAGGGAATCCTGAGGCTGCTGGGCCACTACGACCTTCCCGTATCCGGGAAGAATGTCGCGGTGGTGGGCCGCAGTGTGATCGTGGGCCGGCCCTTGAGCCTTCTTCTCTCACTGAAACGGGACGACGGCAACGCCACCGTCACCATGTGCCACTCTGGGACCAGGGATTTGGCCACCGTCACCGCCAAAGCGGACGTGGTCGTCGCCGCCATCGGGGTGCCGCGCGCCCTGGGTACCGCGGAAATCGGACCCGGAGCCATCGTGGTGGATGTGGGGATCAACCGGATCGACGCTCCCGAGCGACCCAGTGGCACGCGCCTGGTGGGGGATGTGGACGCGGCCGCGCTCATGGGTCATGTCGCGGCGATCACGCCGGTGCCCGGCGGCGTGGGGCCCATGACCATCGCCATGCTGCTGGAAAATACCTGGGAAGCGATGGCCAGGAAAGAGGGCCTGGATGAAGACGGCTGATCTGCAGCCGGAACTGGCGAGCGAGCGGCGGGCCGTGGAGAAAAATCTGCGGCGCCTCCTGCGGTCGGAAGCCGGGGTTCCCCGCCGGTTGAAAGACGCCATGGGGCACAGCCTCATGGGGGGCGGCAAGAGGTTGCGGCCCATCCTGGCGCTATGGGCCTTCGATGCCCTGGCTGGGGATGGCCGCCAGACTCCGGTTGACCGTCAGGCCGTTGGTGATGCCGCCTGCGCCCTGGAAATGCTGCACACCTACTCCTTGATTCACGACGACCTGCCGGCCATGGACGACGACGACCTACGCCGGGGGCGTCCGACCTGCCACGTGGCTTTCGACGAGGCGACCGCCATCCTGGCTGGTGACGGGCTGCAGGCTCTTGCCTTTTGCGTCCTGGCCCGGTCCGGAGGCCCTCTGGCTGGTTCCCTGGTGGACCTGGTGGGGCGCGCCGTTGGCCCTGCGGGGATGGTGGGAGGGCAGCAGAACGATCTGGACGCCGAAGGGTGCGGGGCCGACGCCGCCCTCGTCCGGAGGATCCATCGCGACAAGACAGCCCGGCTCCTGGCGGCCGCTCTCTGCACAGGGGCCCTGCTGTCGGGAACCGATCAGGCGACCCTGGCCAGGATCGAAAAGGGGGGGCTGGATCTCGGGCTGGCCTTCCAGGGTGCGGACGATATCCTGGACGTGACCGCCTCGTCGGCCCAGCTGGGCAAGACGGCCGGGAAGGATGAAACGGCGGGCAAAGCCACCTGGGTGCGCGTGGAGGGCCTTGAAGCAGCTCAGCGCAGGACCACCCGGCTGGGGCGCGCGGGGTTGCGGGAGCTGGAGGTTTCCCTGCCTGCCGGCGAAGCCCGGGATCGGCTCCTGGCCCTGACGGCGATGATGTGGAACCGGGACCGGTGACAAAATGAATAGCGATTGGGAATGGCCCGTCTGGCTCGTGGTGATCTGCTGCGGGGCCTCGGCCCAGGTCTTCAAGCTGGTGGTATATTCAATCACCCAGGGTCGATTCGATCTGGCCATCATGGCTCAGGGGCGCGGCCTGCCCAGCCTGCAGGCCACCATCCTGTCCTGTCTGCTGACCTCGATCGCCCTGCGGACCGGTTGGGATTCCGGCCAGACGGCTTTTGCCCTGGTGTTTGCCGTCATCGTGATCCACGACACGGTGAAGTTGCGGGTGGCCACCAGCCTACAGCGCGAAGCCGTGTTTCACCTGGTGGCGTCCCTGCCGCCAGGGGGGGCGTTTCCCCAAAGGGTCGCCGATTACCTGGACCCGATAACCCATCAGGTGTTCCACGTGGTGGTCGGTGTGGTTTTCGGGGGGCTTTTCGCTCTGGCGTTCGGGAACCTGCCGGGTTAATCTTTGTTGGCATCAAAATTTCCGGTTGAAAGGACGATTCATGGCTCCCATCCTGCCTGACATAGCAGGACCCGACGATCTGAAGAAGCTGCCCAGCAGCAGTATGCCCCAGCTCTGCGCCGAACTGAGGGATGAGATCATCACCTCGGTCTCGCGTTCGGGCGGGCATCTGGGGGCCAGTCTGGGTGTGGTGGAAATGACGGTGGCCCTGCACCGGGTCTTCAGCACGCCGACCGACAAGATCGTCTGGGATGTCGGCCACCAGGCCTACGTCCACAAGCTGTTGACCGGACGCCGCGAACAGTTCGGGACCCTGCGCAGCAAGGGTGGGGTCGCGGGATTTCCCAAACAGTCCGAAAGTCCCCATGACATGTTCGGGGTGGGGCACGCCAGCACGGCCATCAGCGCCGCGGTGGGATTCGCGGCCGGCAGGGACGCCACCGGGCGCGACAACTCGGTCGTCGCCGTGGTGGGCGACGGTGCGCTGACCGGAGGCCTGGCCTATGAAGGCCTGAACAACGCGGGTCAGCTGGGCACCAACATGATCGTCATCCTGAACGACAACAAGATGAGCATCTCGCCCAACGTGGGGGCCATTTCCAAATACCTGACCCGGATCACCAGCGGACGTCACTATGTACGGCTCGAGGCCGACATCTGGGATCTGCTGGGCAAGATCCCCCACGGCAGCAAGGCCCAGGTCCTGGCCGGCCGGATCAAGGAAAGCCTCAAGCAGCTGGTGGTTCCGACCATCCTCTTCGAGGAGTTGGGCTTCAAATATTTCGGACCGCTGGACGGCCACGACCTGCCGGTCCTCGAGAAGACCCTGCGGGCAGTGAAGAAGATGCAGGGGCCCATCCTCATTCATTGCATCACCAGCAAGGGCAAGGGTTACCGGTTCGCCGAGGAAGACGGCCAGCGCTACCACGGAGTGGGCAAGTTCGACAAGGCCGAAGGCATCAAGGTGGTCCCGCCGACGGTGCCCAGTTACACCTCGGTGTTCGGGGACACCCTGGCGCAATTCGCGGCCAACGATGAGAGGATCCACGGCATCACCGCCGCCATGCCCTCGGGCACGGGCCTGTCGGCCCTCAAGGAGAGCTGCCCCGGCCGTTTCCACGATGTCGGCATTGCCGAAGGGCATGCCGTCACCTTCGCCGGTGGGTTGGCCAGCGACGGGCAGAGGCCCGTGGTTGCCATCTATTCCACCTTCCTGCAAAGGGCGCTGGATCAGATCATCCATGACGTGGCCCTTCAGAAGCTGCCGGTGGTCTTCGCCGTAGACCGGGGCGGAGTGGTGGGGGAGGACGGCCCCACCCATCACGGCGTTTTCGATTACACCTACCTGCGCATGATTCCCAACATGGTGGTGATGGCGCCCCGCGACGAGGACCAGCTGCGTCACATGCTGGCCACCGGGCTGAAGCGGGAAGATGGGCCTTCGTCCATCCGCTATCCCCGCGGGTCCGGGCTGGGCGTTCCGCTGGAGGGGGAGGCGGTTCCGCTGCCTATCGGCACGGCGGAGACCCTGGTCGCCGGGGACGATCTCTGCATCCTCGCGGTGGGGTCGATGGTCCATGAGGCCCGGACAGCCGCGGGGATTCTCGCCAAGGCCGGCCTGGATGCCGAGGTGGTGGACATGCGTTTCATCAAACCGCTGGACGAATCCCTGCTGGACTCGGTCTGGCACCGCCACCGCCACGTGGTGACCGTCGAGGAAAACTGCCTGGCCGGAGGGTTCGGCGGCGCCGTGATCGAATGGGCGGCCGCCCGCCGGTTGCCCGGTTCGCCGCAGGTGCTGAACATCGGGATCCCGGACCAGTTCCAGGAGCATGCTTCCCGCAATGAACTTCTAGAAGACATGGGGCTGACCGGCCGATGTCTGGCGGACCGGATCCAGGTATGGCTTGAGGATGGAAGCGACCATACCCGGGCCCAGAGCGCATCATGAGCGGGGCGAAGCCGGCGGTACCAGGGGCTATCAAGCGTCTGGGCCTGTTTGGGAATCCCCTGAAGGCGGATTTGCCCGGGGCAATCCAGATCATTTCCGACCGGTGCAACGCTTCCGGTGTGGAAGTTTTCGCCTCAGAGGATCTCGAAGGCGGGATTCCCCAATTCATCTCCATTCTGCCCAATCAGGATCTCATAAAGCAGGTGGACGTGGTCATCGCCCTCGGTGGCGACGGCACCATGCTTCGTGCCGGACGGGTCCTGGGGCTGTCGGGAGTGCCGCTGCTGGGCGTCAACCTGGGTTCCCTGGGGTATTTGACCGACGTGCCCCTGGAGGAACTGGACGAGGCCGTGGAGCAGCTCCTGGACGGCCTCTACCGGATCGACGTCCGCTCCCGCGTCTATTGCTCGGTTTGGCGAGATGAGCAGAAGATCGCCACCGCCAGCGCCCTCAACGATCTGGTGGTCAACATGGGCCCCCTGCCGCGAGCCCTGGACATGGAACTCCTGATGGACGGCGATTCCCTGGGCCGGTTTCTGGGCGACGGGATCATCATCAGCACACCCACCGGGTCGACAGCCTACAATCTTTCCGCCGGCGGACCCATCTGTCAGTCCACCGTGGATTGCTTGCTGGTGGCGCCCATCTGCCCACACAGCCTTGGCATGCGTCCTCTCATCGTCGCTGATGACACAACGATAGAGCTTATTCTTCATGAAACAGGTGAAGGGGCCGTCCTGACCGCCGACGGACAGAAGACCACCACCCTGGCCAATGGCGACCGTCTTTCCTTCAAGGAAGCTAATCGTGAAGTGAACCTGATCAAGTTCCCGCAAAGCAGCTTCTATCGGGTCATGAGGCACAAACTGAACTGGGGCGGCACGCGGCGGCGCAGCGGAAGGGAACTTTGATGCTGCGGGAGCTTCGGGTCGGCAATCTGGCCCTGGTCGATGATCTGGTGCTGACCCTCGAGCCCGGGCTGACCATGCTCACCGGCGAAACTGGCGCCGGCAAATCTCTCATCGCCGGTGCTCTTTCCCTCCTGGCAGGCGGCAAGGCGGATCGGCAGATCATTCGCCAGGGCGAGGACCTGGCCTTCGTGGAAGGCGTTTTCGATCTGGCGGACACCCCGTCCCTGCGGGACCGGGCGGCAGCCCTGGGAATTCGCACGGGGTCCGACGGGATCCTGGTGCTGCGGAGGGAGATCCGTCGGGAAGGCCGGGGACGGGTTCTCATCAACGGGCTCGTTTCGTCACTGGCGCTTCTGGAGGAAATGGGCAGCGATCTTTTGGCCATTCAGAGCCAGGACCAGCAGCGGCTGTTGTCGTTGGCTTCCTTCCCCGGGGAATTCCTGGACGCCGTGCTCGCCAACGAAGGGGACCGGGACCGATTGGCTGCCGCGATCGACCTCTACCGTGATTTGCAGGAACGGTACGAACAGCGGGTGCGCGAGGAGGAGTTTGCGCGCGAGCAGCTGGACATGTGGCGGTATCAGCATCGGGAGCTGGAGGAGGCGGCTCTCACGGCCGGCGAGGAGGAAATGCTGGGGGAGAAACTCGCCCTGGGCAGAAATGCCCGCGCCCTGCTCGAAGCGGCGGGCACCGCTCGTCAGGATCTGGCCGAAGGTCAGGTCAACGCCAATCAGCTTCTGGGATCCGCGGAAACTGCCCTGAGCCCCCTGGCTGATTCGAGTCCGCGTCTGCAGGCCATCCTGGAGCTGATCCGCGACGCCACTGCCGCCGCCGGGGAAGCGGCCACGGGCCTGGAGCGATTCCTGGACGGATTCGACGCAGATCCGGCCCAGCTCGATGAGATGGAGGCGCGCAAGGCCCTTTACGAGGAATTGCGGCGGAAATACGATCGGACCTGCGAAGGCCTGATGGCCTTGCGGGACTCGCTGACCGAACGGATCGCGCGCCAGAAGGAAGCGGCTTCGGACCTGGAACAACTGGCCACCGACCGCGACCGGGCACGGGAAGAACTCAGCGGGGCCGCCGCAGCCTTGCGCAAGGGGAGGCTCAAGGGGGCTGCCCGCGTGGCGGCCCTGGCGACCGAAACCATCCGGCCCTTGGCCCTGCCGGAACTCGAACTGGAATTTCTCATCCAGCCGGACCTGGATCCGCAGAGTCCCGTGAAAGTTTCGGGCAAACCCTGTCGCGTCACCGGCCGGGGTGCGGACCGAATTCAGCTGCTGGCGCGGACGAACCGTGGTGAAAGCCTGGGTGAAGTGGGGCGGATCGCTTCGGGAGGAGAGAAATCCCGCATATTCCTGGGGCTGTCGGTTCTCCTACGGCAGGGAACCCGACCCCCTCTTCAGCTGTTTGACGAAATCGACGCGGGGCTGGGCATGGACAACGCGGTTCCCGTGGCGGAACTGTTGAAGCGGCTGGCCGCCCATGGCCAGGTGGTGTGCATCACCCATCTGCCCACGGTCGCCGCCCACGGAGAGCATCATCTCAAGGTCACCAAGGCCGTCCAGGACGGTCGGACCAGTCTGAGGGTCGTGCCCGTTCCGGGTGAGGCTCGGGTGGAGGAAATAGCCCGCCTGTTGGGGGGCAAAAAAGGCGGAGGTCAAGGAGGGGTGGAACAGCAGGTCGCCTACGCGCGTCAGTTGCTGGGAAAAGGTTGACGGCGCCGGGCTGCCGCGCTTACACATGGAATTTGACGGCAGGGGCTCCAGGCCCCATAATTCCGCGACCAAAGGTGCGCCCGTAGCTCAGCTGGATAGAGCGTCTGCCTCCGGAGCAGAAGGCCACAGGTTCGAATCCTGTCGGGCGTACCATCCATCCCATCCGTGTGAATCATGAACATTTTACGCCTACTCCTTTTCGTTTTCCTGGGGCTGATGGTCCGGCGGGTCTACCTGTCGGTCAAGGCCTCCCTCTCGTCAGCGGGCTCCCGTAGCGGCGGGCGTGGACCTGCTTCCCCCGACGAAGGTCCCGCCGGGGCGAATTCCGAAATGAAGGACCTGACGGAACAGGATATCAGTGATGCTGATTTCGAAGAGATCCCGTAGAAAATCCGAAATGTTCGAGTCCCGGTTCCGCGATGGGAGCGGGGGGGATTTTCCCGTGAGGCAGTATCTTCGCTGTCGGGAGGATTTTTCCAGTGGGCTGGTTCACGTGGTTTTGTACGTTGCATTTATCGTGACCCTGGGGTTTTTCACCCGTTCGGTGGCCGGGCTGTTCACCGCCCACGGAGAGGACCTCAACCCGTGGATATCGCGGGGTGTTCTGGTCCTGATGGCCATTTTTACCCTTTCGGTTTTGCGACGTTTGTATTACAAAGTGGTGGAGTTACAGCAGATTAGGGTGGAAATGCATCGCCTCAAGGGGGAGTTCCGCAATCCGACGGATTGAAGGGCTACGGTGGGCGAAGTTCGCAGGCTACGGTTAACCCGCGATCGGTATTGCCGAAACAAGAGAGGAACCGGTGTTCCGGTTCGGGGCGCAGGCAATTGCGCGATTCACAATCAGAGACTTTCGGAATCATTCAGGAGTTATGGGGATCGTTCATGGAAAAGCTGATCAGCAAACTGGATAAGAAGGAAGCCCGTTTGGGGGTCCTGGGATTGGGATATGTCGGGCTGCCGCTGGCCGTCTCTTTCGCCAAGGCCGGTTTTCACGTGACCGGATTCGACCTAGACGAAGCCAAGGTCGATGCCGTGAACCGCAGCGACAGTTACATCATCGACATCTCCAGCGAGGACCTGGCCGCCGTCGTTGAGTCCGGCCATCTGAGCGCCAGCACGGATTTCGGCAAGCTGGCGGATGTGGACAGCGTGAACATCTGCGTGCCGACGCCCCTGGGCAAGACGCGGGACCCGGACATCACCTACATCCAGGCCGCCGTCGGTTCCATCGCCGCAAGCATGCACACCGGTCTGCTGGTCGTCCTGGAAAGCACCACCTACCCCGGCACGACCGAAGAGGTCATCCTGCCCCTGCTGAGTGAAAACGGGCTCGAGGTCGGCAAGGATTTTTTCCTGGCCTTTTCGCCCGAACGGGTCGATCCGGGCAACCCCACCTACCACACGGTGAACATTCCCAAGGTTGTGGGGGGCGTCACCGCCAACTGCACGGAAGTTGCCCGGCATCTCTACGGCCAGGTCATGGACACGGTGGTCCCGGTGTCATCGGTCCGGGTGGCCGAGACGGTCAAGCTGCTGGAGAACACCTTCCGCAGCGTGAATATCGGGCTGGTCAACGAGATCGCCCTGATGTGCAGCGCCATGGACATCGATGTCTGGGAAGTCATCGACGGCGCGGCCACCAAGCCCTTCGGATTCATGCCCTTTTATCCGGGGCCCGGGCTGGGTGGACACTGTATCCCCATCGATCCTTTCTATTTGTCCTGGAAGGCCAAGCAGGCGGGTTCCGAGGCGCGCTTCATCGACCTGGCCGGCCAAGTCAACGGGTTCATGCCCAAACATGTTTTGAACCTGGTCACCCGCGGGTTGAATGATCGGCGCAAGGCCGTCAACGGCAGCAAGGTCCTGGTGGTTGGTGTGGCTTACAAGCCCGGCATCGACGACCTGCGCGAATCACCGGCCCTGGACATCCTGGAAATGGTGGCCAACCTGGGCGGGCAGACCACCTGGTACGATCCCCATGTGGCCGCCCTGCCCGAGGCGATCGTCAGTCCACGGTTGCTAGACTGGTCGCCGGCTGCGCTGGCGGATTTCGACGCGGCCGTGATCGTGACGCCCCATCCAGAGGTGGATCATTCGGTCCTGTTGGAGGCCGGTATCCTGGTCGTGGATACACGCAACGCCTTGAAAGGTCACGACAACGAAAATCTTATCAAGCTGTGACCCGAATGCCACGACCCAAGGGAAGGGATATCCGATAACATGAGCAGATATCTGGTGACAGGGGGAGCGGGATTCATCGGATCGCACTTGAGCCGTGCCCTGGTGGGCCTCGGCCACGAGGTGGTGGTCCTGGACAATATGTCCACGGGCCGCGAGGAGAACATCGCCGACATCGTCGACGATCTCGAGTTCCACGTCGGGTCCATCACCGATCTCGACACGGTGCAGCGTTGCTGCCGCCAGGTGGACTGCGTATTCCATCAGGCGGCGCTGCCCAGCGTTCCTCGCAGCGTGGCCGATCCCCTGGCCAGCGACGAGAACAACGTGGGGGGCACCCTGCGGGTTTTCTGGGGCGCCCATCTGGAAGGCGTCCGGCGGGTCGTGTATGCCGCCAGCAGTTCCATCTACGGTGACACCGAGGTCCTGCCCAAGCATGAAAAGATGCAGCCGCGACCCATGTCGCCCTACGCAGTCAATAAGAGGGTGGGGGAACTGTACGGGTCGGTCTTCAACGATCTCTACGGGCTGAGCACGGTCGGCCTGAGATATTTCAACGTCTTCGGCCCCCGGCAGGATCCCAACAGCCAGTATGCGGCGGTGGTGCCGAAATTCATCACGGCCTTTTTGGCGGGCGAATCTCCGATCATCCACGGCGACGGATTGCAGTCCCGGGATTTCACCTTCATCGACAACGTGGTCGAGGCCAACATCGCGGCCTGCAACGCCCGGCCGGAGGCAGGAGGGCGTTCCTACAACATCGCCCTGGGTGACCGGGTCACGGTGAAGGACCTCTGCCACCGGATCAGGGATCTCGTTGGCACGGATGTCGAACCCCGTTATGATGAGACCCGCCCCGGGGACGTGAAACATTCCCAGGCCGATGTCGCCCTGGCCCGCGAATACCTGGATTACGTGGGCGCCATCGATCTCGACGAAGGGTTGGCGCGCACCGTGGCCTGGTACCGGGACCATGCCTGATACAGGAGGATTGTCATGAGGCACCGCAAGGATCAATGGACGGAAGTGGCCCCCTGTCGATCATGGCGTCGGCCGGTGGCCTGGATTGTCCTGGTTGCCTTGATGTTGAATCCCCTACTGGTCCTGGGACAGAATGCCGGCGATGGAAACAAAACCCTGCGCCCCGGTGACCGCATCGAGTTGACCGTTCCCGGACGACCCGATCTGAATGCCGAACTCATCCTGGATGCCGACGGGCGGGTCGATATTCCCCAGGTGGGGGAAGTCGAATTGGATGGCATGACCCAAGCCGAAGCCAACCTTTTCATCAAACAGAAGATCCGACTTTTTCATCCAAACATTGACACTCTGCACCTGGAAGTGATCCAAAGTGGTGCCGCCAAGATCTACGTCATAGGTCAGGTCACCCGGCCAGGTACCCAGGTCTTTGATCGGGTTCCTTCGGTTCTGGATGTCCTCCTTTCGGCCGGCGGGCCCCTGGAAAATGCCGACCTCCGCTCCGCCCGGGTGATTCGGAACGACGAAGGCCTGTCCAGGGTTCACCCCCTGGATATTTCCGGGATCATGGACGGAAACAGTATTCCGCAATTCGAATTCCGCCAGGGAGACACTCTGGTGATACCCGCGAAGCTCCAGGGGACCTCGGGCGTTCCCTCGTCCGACGGAGTCAAGGTCTTTGGTGGAGTGGGGGTGTCCTCGATCGTTCCCATCGACGAGCCCATGCCCATGCTGGATGTCATCATGTTGGCCGGAGCTCCGGCTGCCGAGGCCAACCTGGAGAAGGTCTGGTGGATCCACGAAGACGGCGGGAAGGCGGTCTCGACCCTGGTGAATCTAGAATTATTCCTGAAGGAGGGCAATGTCGTGGGCAATCCCTCCATTTACCCAGGTGATACCCTGCAGATCGAAATATCCAAACCCGGTTGGTTCAGGGCCAACGTTCCCTGGGTCCTCGGCACCATCGCCGCTGTGGTGACTATCCTGCTGGGTTATGACCGGTTGATCAACGGAGACAATTAATCAGCAGGTTTCTGCGGATCCGGAAGGGATTCGGGCGGATTTTCGGTGGGCTCCCCGAACAGTCTGCGGCGGTAGGCCAGCAGGAAAACCAGGCCGATGAAGACGGCCAGCCACAGGGTGAACAACCGGACCAGCAGGGCGGCCGCCGCCGCGGTCGCGCCGGGCATGGCCAGCCTTCCCAGCAGCCAGATGATGGTGGCCTCGGTCCCGCCCAAACCTCCCGGCAGAAACGAAAGCGACCCCACCAGGGTCCCCGCAGCGTAGACGAAGACCGCCTGGCCCAGGGGTACCGGGAAATCCATCCCTCGGCAGACCAGCCACAAACCCAGACATTCGCAAAACCAGGCCAGGGTCGATACCCCTAGGGAAAAAAGGGAAAGCCGGAACCCCAGCAGCCGGCTCATGGATTCCATGGCTTCATCCAGTCCCACGCGGTGGCGGGCCAGGAGGTTGGAACGGGCGGCCCGGCCCAGCAATCTGGTTCTCAAGTTGTGATTCTGGAACAGGGCCAGGAACAGCGGGACCGTCGCAGCGGCCAGCAATCCCGTGGTCATTCCGGTCAAGGGCCCCGGCCAGAAGAAAACTCCCATTGCCGCCAGAATGAGGACGGCCAGAAAGTCGTAGATCCGCTCGGCGAGAACTACAGGTAGCCCTTTGGCCAAAGGGATGTCGAACTTCTCCCGCAAAATTCCTGCCTTGAAGACTTCGCCGATCTTGCCTGGCGTGATGACCATGACGTAGGTCGCGAAGTAGAGGCCCAGGGAATCGCGCAGGGGAATCCTGGCACTGAGGGAGCGAAGGTAGACTTCCCAGCGCCAGAATCGCAGGCCGTAGTTGACCAGTGAGAGGCACCCGAGAATGGCGAACTGCCAGGTGGGGTACCCGGAAAGCTTGGCCTGGATATCATCGGCCTTGAAGATGAAAAAGAGGGCGGCGTAAAGGACCACGGAAAAACCGATGACGGCAAAGGAGCGGGGTATCATGTGACGGGGCAGTTTCACGAAGGCTCCGGCCGGGCAGGACGAAAAATCAAAATTTGTGGAAAAAGGAATGGAGCTTTGGGGCCCATTCACGTAGAATGATGGCCGGTCAGGTATTTTGCAACCAGGAAAACTTTCAGGCTCATGTTAAATTCCCGTCAAATGTGGTTATAATTCAATTTTTGGGGTTGCATTGGACTCACAATTGAGGTAAAATATAGATCCTATCAGAAAGGTTTCAGGTTCGGGGGAGCCAGGGACCATTGAGGGAGCAAATTCATAAAGTAGTCGTTAATTCGGGAGTCCCATCGCGTAGGGCGAAGTGACGGGGATTATGAGAAAAAAAGTTTTTCAAAAAGCTGGACCGGAGGGGTCCACCATGAAGAAGAGGAACCGGCGCCCGGAACCCGGCTCTTCGGGCCGTGCCGGCGGTGCCGCCGTGGTTGCCATGGACCCCCTCGAACTTTCCAGTAATAGTAGGGGCGATGATGCCATTGAGGCGTTGTCCGCCCAGGTTGAGAGGATCTCCGAGCACAGTTTGGATCTGGGTCATCTCCAGAACTCCCTCTACCCGCTGGTCAAACGTGGATTTGATGTCGTGGTTTCGCTCCTGGTTTTGGCCATCTTCGGGCTGATGCTGCCGTTGCTGACGCTGATCATCAAACTGGATTCACCGGGCCCGGTTTTCTACTCCCAGGAGCGAGTGGGCCTGAACCGCCGTCGGCGCCGGGATGAATTCGGAGGTCAGGAACGTCGCAAGGTGATTCAGCCGGGACGCCCCTTCAAGGTCATCAAACTGAGGACCATGAGCACCAACGCCGAGGCAGGCGGACCGCAGTGGGCCCAGAAGAACGATGTTCGGGTGACCCGCGTGGGGAAATTCATGCGCCGGAGCCGCCTCGACGAAGTTCCGCAGTTCCTGAATGTGCTGAGGGGGGAAATGAGCATCATCGGGCCGCGTCCCGAGCGCATGGTCTTCATCCGCCAGTTGGAACAGGAAATTCCCAACTACCGGGATCGTCTTCTGGTCCTGCCGGGCATCACCGGACTGGCCCAGGTCATCAATGGATATGACGACGGCATCGAATCTGTGCGGCGCAAGGTGGAACTGGACCGCCAGTACATCAAGAAGGCCGGATTCCTGCAGGACGGGAGTATCCTCCTGTCCACTGTCACCGTGGTGTTGAAAGGGGATGGGGCCCGGTAGGCTTCCCCTTCCAACTGTGATACAGGGATGCTGAAAGTCCCCTCGGGCCGCTCTTTGGAGCGGTTTTTTTTGATGGATGAAGGTCCATATTATTCCCCTCTTGCCTCTGCTTATGGGCCCATGCATAATTCCGCCAGATGCATCAGACACCGTTCGACGAACCTGGGAAACCTTTGCTTTCATGAAACCCCTGATTCTGGTTATCGATGATGAAGAGGCCATCCGCCTGTTCCTTTCGGCCACTCTTTCGGACGAAGGCTACGAGGTGGTCACGGCGGCGACCGGGGGTGAAGGTCTGGCCGTGGCCAAGGACCGGGCGCCTGATCTGGTGCTCCTGGACCTGATGCTGCCGGACATGAGCGGAATCCAGGTTCTGGGGGGATTGAAAAGCGCCCTGCCGCATATCTGCGTGGTGATGATCACTGCCTACCGGGAAACGGACACGGCCGTGCAGGCGATGAAGCTCGACGCCTTCGACTACGTGAACAAGCCGATCAACCTCGACCGTTTGATGAAGGTGGTCAAGCAGGCGTTGGAGAGCAACAATGCGGCCCGGCACCGGTATCACCAACTTCAGCAGGGGGATCTCTTCGGGGGCATCGACGACGTGGTGCCGAGCCGGGCTCCGGCCATGCTGGAAATCTACGACATCGTCACGAAAATCGCCGGTGGCGAATCGACCACCGTTTTGATCGAGGGGGAGTCGGGAGCCGGCAAGGATGTTATCGCGAATCTCATCCACCGGACTTCATTGCGCAGGGAAAGTCCCCTCCTGGAGATCAATTGCGCCGCCTTGCCCGAACAGCTCCTGGAAAGCGAACTGTTCGGTCACGAAAAAGGCGCGTTCACCGGAGCCTCTTCCCTGAAGAGCGGTCTCTTGGAGCAGGCCGATTCGGGGACTCTCTTTCTGGATGAGATCGGGGAAATGGCCCTGCCGGTCCAGGTCAAGCTCCTGCGTGTCCTGGAGAAGATGACCTTCCGCCGGGTGGGTGGCATCCAGGACATCACCGTCGACGTTCGGATCGTGGCGGCCACCAATCGCAACCTCAAGGCCCAGGTGGAGGAGGGCTCCTTCCGGGAGGATCTCTATTACCGACTGAACGTGGTCAAGATCGTGGTTCCGCCCTTGCGGGATCGCGTGGAGGACATCCTGCCCCTGGTGGAGTATTTCCTGGGCCAGTTCAACCTCAGGTTCGGCAAACAGTTCACCACCGTGAGCGAGGAGGCGCGGCATTCACTGCTGGCCTACGAGTGGCCCGGCAATATCCGCGAACTCAAGAACCTGCTCGAACGAGGGGTCCTGCTGGGCAGCGGCTCGGTCCTGGAACGGGCTCACCTGCAACTGGAAGAAGGCGGCCGGCCAGAAGCCGGACTTCCCGATAAGATCCGCAAAATTCTGGGAAACCCTTTGCCTCCCGGCGGTGTTGACCTCGAAGGCCTGGTTGGCGAGATTGAAGAGGCTTTGGTGCGGGAGGCCTACCGGACTTCCGATGGGAACCAATCCGAAGCCGCCCGCCTGCTGGGGCTCAATCGCGACAAGTTCCGTTACCGGTTCAAACAATACGGCATCAAGGAATGATGAAAACTCCAGGTCCGAAATCACCTTCGTCCACCGGAATTCCTTCATGGTTGGTCAGGACCTTCAGCCTCCTGCTGGTGGCTTTGTTTTCAACCGGGTGCGGAGTCTATTCCGGCACCAGCGGGCGGGTCGACGAAAACATCAAGAGGGTGACGGTCCAGTTCCTGGAGAACCTGACCCCTCAACCCAATCTGGGTGTCGAACTTTCCGAGGACATCATCTTCGCCCTGCAGGTGGACAACACCCTGCAGGTGGTCGAGGAAGTGGATGCCGACAGTATCATCAGTGGCCGGGTGGTGCGGTACAGCCTGCGAGAGGTGGCGGCCACCCAGGAGCTCACCGTCAATGAATTCCAGGTCCAGATCGCGGTGTCGCTGAACTTCACCGTGCGCGCCACGGGTGAAAAGATTTTCGAAAACCGCCGCTTCACCGGAACCGGCAACTACGTTCTCAATGATCCGGTCACATCCGAAGAGACTGCACGCGATGAAGCCGCCGAGGAAATCGTGCGGGACATTCTCGCCATAGTTGTGATGGACTGGTAATTGAACAGGAGATTCGTTGGGTTATTCACGAGGGAAAAAAGGCTCCGCTATTCCCGGCTTCCAGGACCTGGTGGAACAGGACCTGAAACCAGGAAAATTCCGGCCGGTTTACCTGTTGGCCGGCGAGGATACCCTGCGCATGGAGGGGGTGATCAAGAAGATCCGCAAGGATGTTCTGGGGGAAAGCGGTTCGGCCTTCAATTTTCACGTCTACCAGGGTGATCAGACCCCCGTGGAAAAGATTCTCCAGCAGGCCCTGAGTCTGCCCATGCTGGGGTCCCATCAGGTCATCTGGGTCAAGCAGGCCGACAAGTGTCTGGGCAACCAGGACAGCCAGGGGATCCTGGAGAAATACATGGCCGGGCCGGTGGATGAAACCATCCTCATCCTGACTGCGGAGAAGGTGGACAAGCGCAAGAAATGGGTGAAGATCTGCCAGGAGGGCGGGTACCTTTTCGATTTTACCCCGCCGTCGGGAGAGGCTTTGGTGCAGTGGGTGCTCAAGGCCGCCAGCCGGGAAAATCTCCCCTTGGAGCAGGAACAGGCCCGCATTCTCTGTGAACTGGTGGGGAACGATCTTTTGAGTCTCAAAAGTGAAATCGACAAGCTGGCCCTGCTGGCCGAGGATCGTGGAAAAGCAGTCGATGCCCAGGAAATCGGCCGGATCATCATGGATCAGGCGGCGCTCGAAGGTTATGAAATCACCGCCCATCTCGAACCCGGCAACAGCGGCCAGGTCCTCAAGACCTGGTTCCGGCTGTCGGAGTGGGGGCGCACCGCCCATGAGATCGCCCCACTTTTGATCTCGCGTATCCGCAAGGGGGCTATTCTGGCTGCCGGCCGGGAGGGAGGCATGGCCGACAGGGACATCGGGGCGCTTTCTGCCCAAAATCCCTGGAGTTTTCGTTACCTGGAGCCCATGGTTCAAAGCATGGGCAGCCGGGGACTGGGATCGGCTCTCAAAGCCGCCCTCGAGTGTGATCGCAGGCTCAAGGGGTCTCCTTTGAAACCGGATATCATTATTGAAAAACTTATTCTGGATTTGTGTCAAACCAAGGACCCTTGAAACTCGAAGCCGGATCAACCGGTTTCAAGACCTCCGAAAGGAAAATCATGTCAGAAGGACTGCTGGAATTCACCGACACCGATTTCGATCAGACCATCGCATCCAGTGACCAACTTGTTTTGGTGGATTTCTGGGCTCCGTGGTGCGGACCCTGCAAGGCCATGACGCCGACCATTGAAAAGCTGGCCGGGGAATTTGACGGCAAGGTGCTGGTCGGCAAGATGGATATTCAAGCCCATCCGTTGACCGCCGGCAAGCTCGGGATCAGAAGTATTCCCACGTTGATATTTTTCAAGGGCGGGCAGGTAGCCGATTCCTTGATCGGGGCCGCCGATGAAGGAAAGATCCGCGACAAGATGGAAAGTCTCCTCGGTTAGTCACGGATAGAGGGCATTCCGGGCACTCGGCAGGGGCGGCCATTTTTAACCAAAATGCCTTACTTAACATAATATACATTATGCGCAATAAATGAAGGAAAGCTCCGAACCTGTGGGGTTACGGGAATTTAGCCTTAGTGGGGTTGTCAGTTGACGGGGATCTTTTCGGCCAGGTCATCCAGGTACGGGATGCGCCAGGTGTCGCCGAAGATGGCCTTGGTGAAGCCCAGGACCGATGTGGAGAGCACGTACAGGAAGAAGACCAGTCGTAAGGAGATGACCACCAGGAAGCCCAGCAAGGGAAGCCGGCCCAGGGTGGTGTCGATGATCCAGATGAAGAAGATCCCCACCACTTCGAAGAACAGGAGCGCGAAGCCCTGACGGCAGTGGCGGGCCAGAAAGTCGGATTTGGGCTTGGTGAGCATGGGGACGAGCACCAGGATGGACAGGTAGCAGATGGCGCCCAGCCAGCGGTCACGAATGGGGATCTGGTTTTCCATGGTCCTTCCTCATTGGCCGAGGTGGTTGGGGTGGCCAAGCAATCCGGAAAATTAGTCTACTTTGTTTTACGACCGCTGGGAAACAATGTTTAGCAGAGAATTCCACTGACGGAGCGGACGC